>Ga0247608_10002317_pt1 | contig 24144 bp, 37 predicted proteins | sample 176DNAGHGlowgp2_FD_193490 | JGI IMG/M metagenome (GOLD analysis project Ga0247608, IMG submission 193490) | Sheep rumen microbial communities from Palmerston North, Manawatu-Wanganui, New Zealand - 1766 DNA GHGlow gp2 | ecosystem: Host-associated > Mammals > Digestive system > Stomach > Rumen ... | reverse complement strand
ATCAACACTGTCATCATATACAGACTGCATCAGATAATTACGACCGTTGAACCTCACAAGTTTCTTGAACTCAGGTGAAGGCAAATGATATATTGAACTACGATTTCTCATTATACTAAATACAAAAAACTATTTATATTGTATTTATCAGAAAGAAAAGAGAGATAACCTCTTTGGATTATCTCTCTTTAGATTTTAGATGACTGGCTCGGATGAGCATAGTACCTGTCTCCATTCACTAAGTCAAACCAGAAATACTCATATTTCTTTCCGTAGTAATCATCCTTTATTGTATCAGATTTACAAACAACGCAGTTTATATTTACGAAGATTGTCATTCGTCTATCTGAAAACTCATATGCCTTCATCTTGTCGTCAACAGAACAATTCCGAGGCAAAGGATAATTATTGCCCGCTGTATATACATCAATTGCTGCCCATCTGTCCATATATTGATTAAAAATAAGTTTGAACGAGTTGTGACAACTGCTTTCCGTCTACTGTCGGAATCTTTGCTTTGACAAACTTGATGCAGTTGCCCATCTGCTTTCTGTCAAATACTTCAACAGTCTTTATGAACTCTTCTATTGCAACCTTGACATCTGCTTCAGAAGGACCAGCGGGAAGCAGTTTCTCAAGAACAGCAGCCTCTGCTTTCTCTTTATCTGCCAGATCCTTACGGTTTCCGTTCTCATAGAGTTCAGCACTCTCTGTTCTCTCTTTAACCATTTTCTTGATAATGCTTATTTCACCGGCATCATCAAGTTCCTTAGCATTCTTTGCTGTCTTCTGCTTCAGGAACTCATTCTTGAGTGCCTGGTAAACAAGAACAACATCACTGTTTCCAGCCTTTCGTTGCTCCATAATCATCTGATCAATCTTCTCTCTGTACATAATTTTAATTTATCTGATTTTCTTTTTCAAATTTCTCTAATCTCTCTTTCAGATTCATATATCTTTCATAAAGAGCATATGTCTGTGATGCAGCCGGACCATTTGGATCATTTATCGCTTTATAATATGCAAGTTCTGCTTCAAGCATATCTGCTCTCATCACCTGATATTCTGCTTCTTTGAATGCAAGTGCAGTATATGGTTCATAATATTCCAAATCCCTGTCATATATCTGCGGAGTCAAAATATTGTTCAGAGTATCACGAATCAGTTCTTTACAATTCCTTGCATACTCTATATCAAGTTCATCATCATTTGTATAGAAAGTAATATGCTCTTTGTCTTCTTTGTTGTTAGAGAACAAAATGACACATTTCTCCATATCGGATAATGTCTCTGCTATCTCAAAAATCTTTGTTTTGTCTTTTGACTTCTGTATGGATTTGTATATCTCAAGTGATTCTTTGTCTGATATATTGTCATTCAATTCTTCAAGCAAACTGATATTAGGATGATGATATATTTTCTTGAACAGTCTCCAGCATTCTTTAAGTTTCTTAAACCACTCTTTCATTTCAATACATTCAATATATTTCTCACTGTCGTAAAGAAGTTGTCTGATTCTTCATTATATATCTCAAGTGAATAGACAAGCTTGATTCTACAGAATGCATCCTGAAGGAACTTCATATTACCAGTCATAAACTCAAGCAAGTCGTCAGCCTTGTGCATCTCACTTCCCAATCCGATTATATTGTGAACGAAGAAATCATCATACAATGCGACGAGTATATCACATTCTCTCAGAATCTGTTGATATATGTTGAGTTCGCTGTCATCTATAACATAAGGATATTGTGTAGCATCTATATTGCTCTTACATATCTCAATCAGTTTCTCTGTATTCTCATCATTGACGAGAAATGACTTGATACATTGTTCAAGTCCTGCTTTGGCAGTCTCTACATTAATGCTGTCCGGACATAAACCGGCACTGTGGTTATAGTCGTGGAATAATGCACTGGTCAGCAATATATAGAGATCTTTTTCACTGAGAACAAATCCGTAGTCACTTCGTGTCTTTGAGTTCTCATATATGCAGATGATATGATACATCATACCAAGCGTGTGGTTGAGATTATGGTACGGAGCATTGAGACTCAGACAATGACTGAGATACCACTTATAATAATTCTTCAAGTCTTTATTAGACTGAATCACCTTATGGACTGTATTAAAATCTAATTTTATTTTTTAACCACAATTAAATTTCCTGTTCTGGATTTAACTTGACTCTAATTCCGTCAATTTCAAAATCACCAAACTGCTCTATGAGATTATCTATATCAATATCTCCATAGTATTCAAAGCAGAACTCAAGAACATTATTGTTATTCTCTGTCTTGGTTGATAAACGGACTTCATACAAATCACAGATATCATTTGGTTTTTCAAGAATATCCTTTATATGATTCAAGACAATCATCTTTATCTCAAACCTTGAATAATTCTCCAAACCTCTGATATCTGACAGAAATATATCTGCATCTTTTTGATATATCATCTTATTACTTTAAACAATTCCTCTAAAAATTATACATTATTAATAAATGTTTGTATAAAGAAAAAGGTCCAGAATATAACATTACTCCGAACCTCTTGCCAATACAAAACCAATTATTATCATTGATGAACAATCAAATCAAACTACTATAGACGAATATTTGGGTTCCGGAATGATATCAGTCACAGAACAATTAGTGACTACTATATAAGTCCTCATAGAGTCATATTCTGATGCATTGCAGATGAAATCATATCTGATGCACTTAAACGGAACAAGGACATGGTTCACTTCACACCATATGATAGAACCGATTTCCGGCATAACAGCACATCTGAAATCTTCAATGAGAACTTCAAAATGTATGTTATTGTCTTCTTCATCTCCGACGAAATACCTTATGACTGAAGCAGGAATCTCACGCTCAGACATCTCTGCAACATCTTTACGCTCTTCTTCGAGTGCTTCATTGACAAGTCTGTCTTCACGTTCCCTATCAGTTTCCCGGTGGAATACCTTACCCAAAAATGTCTTATTATCTACCATATTTATTAATCTTCTGTTATACTCCAGAGAACACCCTGCTGATCCTTGTTTTCAATGATTTCCATCAGAGGACGAGCATATTTCAGAGGAAGTTCTGCAATATATCCGATAAAGTTGTTCATCTCATCAATCTCAATCTTGTCTTTACGACCCTCAATGAAATGAACGAAGTCAATAAGACGGATTCTCTGCCCTTCCTTGTTCACCATAACATAGTTGTATGGAAGGTTTCCGAGGCATTCATTGATGAGACTCATAAACTTGTCAGAGCATTTCAGATATCTCTTATAAGTCTTTGTCTCAGGAGTCGGCATATCACTATCATCGTCATCCATAACGATTTCCTCTGGATTAATAGTATTCTTCAGTTTTTCATTGCTTGCTCTGTTAGCAGCGGCTTCTACATTCTTCTTATTAGCCATTTCTTATATTCCTTTCTTTTTGTATTAATTTCCGAACTTAAAATTTGACATATTCGGCATAGCCGGCATCTGTGGCATTTTTGGTTGTGAATCAAACTTAGGCATTGCTGCTCTCTGGTTAGCCATCATCGTCTCCATATTAGCCTGCTGTGCTGCTATCATATCATTCTGATTTTCATTCTCACCATTCTGTGCTTCTATGAACTCACTGTGTTCATCAAGAATCATAAGGATTTCAAACCAAGGCATCTTATTGAACTCATCATATGATATGTGAATATCTTTAGACATCGCGTATATGATTTCCATAAGGTTCTTGTACGGAAGCTTGAACAGATGAGAAAGATTGAATTCATCACTCTTGAACAGTTCAGCAGAAGTATAGAGCAGCGTCCTCGACCTCTGCCGCTCTACGAACTTCTCATTCCAAGTATTAAATACCCAATTCCTTGTCCACATCATTGTCGAGGAATATGGACTTGATTCCACCGTGAAAGTTAAGCGGAGTCTCATGCTCCACGCCACTCTCATCTGTATATGTCATTTTCGGTGTAACTGCTTTCTCAAGGATTTTCTTTACCTTACTGATAAGTGTCCAGTCCTTGATTCCATAATCCATAGACTTCATAATCAAATCCGTATATGAACGATCATTAAGCTGTCTGTAGTCCTTGATAAGCATAGGAGCAACAGTTATGAAGTCACGGTCAAACGGTTCCTGTGTCCTCGTCTTCTTCTCAATGTACTGCTTCAGCCACTGAGTCACGCCGATACACGGCATATAGAAGTTGAGTTCACCGATTGTTGGAGTCTTAGATGTAAATGTGAAGCACTTCTTGTCTTTGTTGTAATACTTCATCATATTATCATCCAAATCCATGAACGTGATGTTGTCTTTCTTGACTACAACCTGCTCATTCTCAGAAACATCAATCTTCAATTCATTGTGACCTTCAGTGAAAGTGAAGTCACGGACACAGAGAATCAGATAGAATCGGTCAATCTCCTTGATATCCTTCCATGTCATCGGAACGGTGGGATTAGAGATATTCACGCAACGCTCAATCATATAATTGAGAGCATCATCGATCTGTGACAGTTCAGTCTCATTCATCATAGACCAGTGACGGATATCACCACCTGATGCTGCTCTGACATTAATCTTGGTTCCATCCGGATAGAAAATTCCGCCTGTGGGAAGGTCTTCAACTGGAATCTCAAGATAACCGAGCTTCTTGTCAAGTACTTCCTGTCTTACTTCTGCCTGATGGTCACGCTGTGCCTCAGCAAGAGACTGACGACCTTCTTGGTTCTCACGGACTCTCTGTGCAAACTCATCCTATGCAGTTGGTGCTTGCGGTTGTGCAGCAACTTTCTGTGCAGGGCTTACCTTAGTAGAAGCATTCGGACCTCCAGCATTCTCTTGAGTCTTGGCATAATCTGCCATTACTTCTTCAATAGTTTTTTTATTTTCAGCCATTTATAAAAATGAAAATATTTTTTCTTTCTGTATATAAACTATTTATTATAGTATTTTTGTAATATTGAACAGAAACAGACAAAATTTGTTAAATAAACTTAAATCTGCTTCAGTTCCTATAAATTATATAGAACTTTGAAAGTTTTGTCTAAAAGAAAAGAGCAGCTATTAAAATAACTGCTCTTTGATTTATAAAATATTGAATCTTTCTTTGACTATATCAGAAATTTTCTGCATTAAAATCTCATATAACTGCTGTTTGAATTGCTAATCTTTTCTACGACATTCATCAATTCTCTGTATCAGCCAATCGGGGATATCTTCTTTAGACTCTATGATTTTTCCGTCAGATGCATTATATAGTTTTGAGAACATAGTCAGAACAGAAACACTTGCTGGATTATAATAGTTTGATATTGCTTTCAGTGTACTGTCTATTGATATTCCGTGTGTAATTGAATCATCAACTATTAACACATTGGTATCATTTAATTCTTTTTTATATCTGTCTTTGTACTTAGGATCCCACTTTATTGTGTCTATAACAGTAGTCCTCAAGTTCATATCACTGATAAAATGATATGTGAATGTTCCTGCTCCAGTTTCACTGTCAGTATCATAGTCCATTTCTTCAAGATAACCCTGTAATTTCTCAAATGCTTCATCAAACTTATTTCTTGCTGACCAGTACTTATAGAAATATGAATCATAATCAGAAGCCATATCCTCAACTTCTGATGTAGTCATTTTGATAAGTCCCTTTGTAATGAATGAACCAATCCCAACTTCTTCAGATAATTTCTGAATCATTTCAATGATATTCTTATTGATATGACTTGAAGAAGGAACCATAACAACAGTATCATACTGGTTTTTATGTTCTCTTAGCCATTTCCTAAGAATATGTTCAAATATCTTCCAAAATTGTTCTTCATCTTCTTTCTTCAAAAATCCCCAACCATTCTCTTTCTTCAAAGAATAGATGACTGGATTTGAATCACCGTTGCTTCTGGTCTTTAATCCTATTTGCTTTTTCTCAGAATCGAGAAGTTCTACTCTTTTGAATACTGAATAAACCTCAATATCTTTCTGTAGTGCATTTGAATAGATAGTATACTTGACAGGTTCACCGGATAATCTTGTATCCAGCATCAGATTATGTCTCGGATTCAATAGAATCTTTCGACCAAGTACATCAAAACCCTCATTAATGTGATTATGCAAATAACTCTTTATCATTATCACTCACTTATATATTTTTATTTTGCAAAGTTAATGATAAAAAATCAAATAATATCAATATCTGTAAGATATTTAACAAAATTTAACTTTTTAATCCATTATATTTATCTCTAATATAAAACATAAAAAGCAGTTTCCCCCAAATAGAGAAACTGCAAATTGGATTAAAAAGTTAATGTTAAGTTAAATTAACATCATAATATTTATATCAAATTATGACAACCATCCGACCTTACCCTCATAAAGTGTCGTTTCCTGTGCAGCATTACCACTGACATCAGTCATAATAGCAAAAAATCTCTGTGCTTCCGGAACCTGCATAATCTGCATAGCTTGTTCTCCGCTGATATAGAACACAAGTGTTCCTATACCAAGATTCTGCTTCTTATTGTCAAAATTCGGACTGATACTCAGTCTTCCTGTGCCATCACCGACTGGGAACACCATCTTATACTTATACGGACCAGTCAAATCATATGGGATGCGGACATTATCATCATTGATTCTGAATAACTGGACAAGATAGTTGTTATTTGTCCTGTTCAATCTCAGAGTCATCTAACCTTGTGTATAGATATTACCACCAGTTCCAAGATTCTTTGCAACGAGGTTGGTTGCATTATAATAACTGCGAATATACTTTTCTTTAGTCACCGGAGCCTGCGAAACAATATTCTGTACAGGATTCTCAATCCGATTCACTAATTTATATGTATTGACTTTGAGATATTTCCTGATATTAGTTACCGGACTCGGTGTAACAACCATAGTGGCAATTCTGATTACTTCTACACCACGCATCTCATTGACAAGCCGACATGTATATTTCAATGCAATCTTATTACAACTCAAATCTCTTATTACTTTCTCATCTGGCATAAACTTGCTTCTCCAGAATTTCACGTTACCGCTTCCGCTCTGTTCATAGTCGATAATCCTTGAATATGCTTCATAGTAGAATTCGTTTGTATTTCCAACCTGATATCCGACATCCAAGTCATTATATATTTTCCAGTTGGACTCTACAGGAGAATTCACATAATACAGAGAATCATCTGCCCTATCAATTCCATTTAGTTCAGTATTTGATGCAGTCATATCAGCAAACCCGTTTGCAGTCACAGGAATAGCACCGCTGTTAATCTAAGCCATTACATGTGTGTCAAGTTCCAACCGTGTATTAGTATCACCATAAACCGGATAATAGATAATTGCACCGCTTTCAGTATCTTCATACATACGGACATTGAAGAACTCGGTATTTGACACCAAATCTACAGTTCCATCATCAATTGGATCCAATGTGAAATGAGTCTGTCCAAGCACTCCACCAGCTGTACGACCATTAATGTCAATATTAACTTCTTCAGATTCACTGTTCTCAGAAACAGTAGCGAATTCTATGGAAACATTGTCATTCGGATTCAGATAATAATTCTCAATAGAAGAACTATTGTTATAACTGTCAGTAGTTTCCTCATACAATACACTGTAATCTGCATTACCGGTTCTCTTTCCGTATTTTCTCCTCATATCATCATCTGCCAATGCAATCGCATATGGAGAAGGAAATTCAACAGTGATATATCTGTCATAGAACTTGGAATTCATATACAGCGGCAAATCAAGAGTATGCATGCATATTGCTCCGCTTCCTGAAGCAGACAACATATCTTTTCTTAGATAATAGTCAAGCAGACACAGTTCAGCCGGTTCTTCCCAACTTCTGTCATCATCAACTACATATTTCCTTGCAGTGGTTTTCACTCTGATGCTGATTCCGTCAAGTTTGTCAAAATTGAATCCTCTTAACAAGAATATATTAATCTTGTCATAATATGTCGGAACCATAGGACGACCATCCGGACCAGTCTGGACAGTTTTCTGTACTCTGTTGAAATCTGTAATCAACTGGTTTTCAGAAAGCCATTCAAGCATAGATTCGGTAGAAACCCTTGAAGAATTCTTATCTTTATAATATGTGTACTTAGAACGGCTCGCATCAGGATACTTCATATACAAACTCTAATTACTGTAGAAATTTGTATTTCCAACCCCATACCTGCTGTTCTCTGCATAATACAGACAATCATCAAGACCTCTGTATATAAAATACTTAGATGGTATTGTAGCTTGACTGCCGGAAGTGTTCACGATTGAATACTAATCCGTGCGGTATTCAAGCATTATCTGTGGAGTTACTCTATAAAATGTTGAATTGTAAGACATCTCTTAATCAAAAATAATTATAAAATATTTATCATGGTTTTTGCTTTTTGGAGCATCACCAGAAAGAAATTATGTTATAATTCAATCCCACTCCTATATATGCCGAACCTTTCAGTTCCGGAGTGATTCCGTAACCGAGCTGGAATCCGATTCCGAGTTTCTTTTGCTTGAAATAATTCTTCAGGACTTTGCTCTTTGCAGGATCAATGACTGCTCCGTTCATAGACTCAATGCTGATATACGGATTGTCAGTCTTTCCGATGAATTTCAGTTGCTTGTCTTTCTCTATCAAATCAAAAGTGAGATTGACAGGCATCTTCAATGAAGTCAATTTTGTATTGAATGAAGAGAAATCCGTATAAACAGATGTCTGGCCTGAAATGTCATAATAGCCGTCTGGATGTGTCTGATGCCAGTACAGATTCCGAATTGAGTCATTGTCAGCAACGGTTATGCTGTCAGAATGCATAAAGATAGTATCTGTCTTGACTACTACTTTAGTCTTCGTAACTATAATTGGATTGTCTTTCAGACTCTTGACTTCATCATACAGCTCTTTATTGTGTTTCTTCAGGTCACTGACTTCCTATATATACAAATCCCTTGCTTTGTATTCTTCCTTTAACTTGTTCTTGTATATCTCAAGAGAATCATTCAGATAAACTACTGTTGGAGTATCTGCCTTTCCCTTATAATAATGTGCTGCAATGGCATATCTGAGACCGAGAATTGCAAGTGCAACGATTATCCAATCCTTGAATGTGAATTTCTTGACTGTGTTCCATAGCCATGAAAAGAACTTCTTGATAGAATTTATCATAATCTTTAATTTCAAAAATTTAATTATTTATCATTGAAAAAAGTGATTATTTAAGCATAAAAAAGAGATTTCCTCTCTGAAGAAAGAAAATCTCGGAAAAGAATTGGAAAATATGTTGAACACTGGCCAAGTGTAGAAAGCCGCAGATAAAATATTTATCATTTCAAAAAATAGCAAAAATTGGATTTTCTGATGATAAATAAGAAAATATTTGATAGATGAATATATATGCAGAAGAAATTTAAGTTGAGTGAATCCGGTTATCAGTTCCTTTTATCAGTAGAAGAGTACAGGACAAAACCCATATCTGATTCTACTGGGCAGTTGTGTGTCGGAATTCACCATGTAGGGAAAGATATAATACCGAACAAAATATATACGGATGAAGAAATAGATGAATTCTTCCAGAAAGACAAAGCAGCGATAGAAGAAGACGTAAACAAGATTTTTGACTCTCGTTTTATGACTCAGAATATGTTCGATGCTTGTTTCTCATTTGCTTTCAATGTCGGTAATATATCACAGACAGAGTTAGGCAAGATGATAGCAAAGAACCCATATGATGACAGACTGAGAGAATTCTGGGCATATACATATACAAACGGAAAGAAGAACCAGAAACTCGTGAACAGACGTTAGAAAGAGATAAAACTTTATTATACAGACGATTAAAAGAGAGAAGCAATCAAATTACTTCTCTCTTTTTGTTCTACTTTTTGAATACTCTCAGCAAATCTAAGTCATTAAATGAGAATTTCTTCTTTTTCGGTTTCTTTGCTTTGACTACTTTTGATGCAGTAACTGTTGATTCTGAAGAATTCCTATATCTCTCTTCAAGTTCTTTCTTTGCTTCATCAAGTAGTTCCGGCTTGTAGTCAAACTTCATATCCGGAGTTACTACTTTGTGAATCTTCTGTTCATTCACAGCAACACTTCTACACAGTTCAGGACTGTTATCTGCTGTCGGATATTCAAACTTCAGTACTTCAAAATCATCTAACAGAACAAGCATATTTGCACAAGTGTTCTTTGCTGATGTCAAATCCTGTAATCTATAGTTTCCGCATTCTGTCGGCTTTGCATACGGAATATCTCCATTCCAGTTCATTACAGTTCTCAATAAATCCCTAATGACATCAACTACTGTCAGGAACTGCTTGTCTGTTTTCTTGTATTTACTGTAATCTCCATATAAAATAAGATTGAAACCGGTCAAGCAACTCATAGAGCCGAAATATATGACATCATTCTTGATTCTGACATCATCCTCAAGAAACTTTGAACCTATATGCTCTATCGTATTTGACTCTCCCGGTGACATACAATCCTCAAAGTTCGGTCTCTTCATACGGATGTCAAATGTAGTTACAAAACACCCATCCTGTTCATCAACTTTAGAAATATAAATACCAGGAACTAACAGCAAATAATCAGTTTTCTTCATCAAATTTAGTTTTTTGGTAAAAGTGGAACAATCTTTTCTATTACATTAAACAAATTCTGAGGCGCAGTCTCCCAGAAATCATCATATTGCTTTACAGAATCATCTCTCTGTAGAGGACAGTCACTGACAATCCTTGCACTCAGGAAAGGAACTCTGAACCTGTAGCAAGTCTGTGCAATAGAACCGGATTCCATATCAAGTCCATCGCCAGAATTCATAATATGGTCTCTATGCATGGACTTCACAATATCCCTTGCCTTCAGCACGTCATCGACAAACCAGTCTCCGGATAATATGTTTCCAAGATGAACCGTCATTGTCTTTGACAGCTCGTCATAGATTTCCTGTAACGGAAACTCACTCTCATATTCTTCCGGCATTCCCTGCACCTGTCCCAACTTATTCGGATTTCCACACCAAACATCGTGATATCTGACAGTCTCCCCGAGCACAATGTCATTCTGTGAAATATCTCCACTCATTTCAAGAGAACCACAAACACCAGTAGATATCACATATGAAGGATGGTAGTTAAGACACATCAGAGTAGTGCAGATAGCAGCATTCACTTTTCCTATTCCGGATTTAGTAACAACAATGACAGCATCTCCAAGTTGTCCTATATGGAAATCAATAATATCATTATCATTCAATTTTTTATGTTCAACAGACAGGACTGTCATTGATTTCATCAACAGTTCAAGTTCACTATCCATTGCAACTATAATTCCTATAACATTGGTCATCTCTTCTTCCATAAATTAAAATTTTTCTCAAATATTGTACATCTTATCAATAGTTTTTTCTAAGCAGCTTATGCCAAAAATCCGATAAATAATAAAATATCATTTCAAAATATTAATGATTGCATTCAACAAAATCCGTGAAGTCTTAAATGAAAGTTTCTTCAATGACATAGATGATGAAACCGTAAACAAGTCTGCTGAAGAACTTGAATCCGGTTCACAAGAAGAAACAGAAGAGTACGGTTATCCGAATGTCAGGACACAGGCACAAAACTGTGTGTTCAAGACAAGAGCCAATATATACCGTGCTGTTGGTGATTCAAGAGAACAGATGATTAACACACAGCTCAACATCTACAGAATGAGAAAGATGATGTTCATCATCTTCAACAATATGAAATCCGTAGACACTGTCTCGATAAAGACTGACCTCAACCTTATTTCATCTGCTGTCATAGTAGATACTATGTATGATATAGTTCCGACAAAGGAGAAGCCGTTCTGTTTTGAATATTTTGATATGGAAGCAGAGATAAAGAAATATCCGAAACTCTCGATGTACTACAACTGGTGGTTTGACATTGAAATACATTTCTCTGTAAACAAAAATGCATCATTCGACACGTTCATATCAGACATAGCGAATATGTGCAATATGATAAAAAGAGTTCATATAGATGTTGATAAAGACACTGAGATATACAAGGAAGGAGGAACAAAATACGGTCTTATGACGAAAACATACAACTCGGACACACAACTGAAGAATATATACAAGGAGTTGTTTGACAAGGATGAATCAGACATAAAGGAACTGAAGGACACTGCTGAATATTGGTATGACAAACTCGGAGTACAGGATATGATAATGAACTACATCCAGAACAGTGATCTCAACATCATCAATTATGACATAAGCATACGTGCATTGGATGCAGATGAAGATTATCCGAGAAGACCAATAGTCATTACGATATTCTTAAAGCCGGAAGATAAACCGTATTCAATAAATTCAGTATTACATGACATTATTAATCATTTCATTAAGGTCAGTAATGCATGGAAAGACATATCTATGACTATTCCATTCATATTCCGTATATTTGACTACAAAGGAAGGCAGATGAAAACTCTGAAATAGGAAAATTCATCAAGAAGAGAAGCATATGACGTTACAATAGACTGTTACTTTTCAAAGACATACAACCACAACGGTTCATCAAGACGTTCATTGAACAGACTTTATAATTATTCAAGGACTATTGATTACAAATTCGGAAAAGAACAGAACTTATTTGTTGCATTTCCACAGAAAGACGGAACAATCACTGACGGAAACCTTGATATCAGAGGTTCCGGAAAATGCTGTCATATATTAAAGCCAAAATACTTTGAAAAATATGACGGACGCAGTTATACAGACAAAGATTATCTGCAATCAGTTATGTCTAATGGAACTGAAATCAACAATTCTGAGAAATGAAGAAATCAAACTGATAACCGCATAATGACAACATCAAAAGCACTTTCGTGAAATCCTGTAGCGTAAGTGCTTTATAGTTTTTTATTTCAGTCATATGGATTCTCATAAGATTGGTATCAAGAGGTTTACCGTCTCTGTTCAATGAACTGACATAATCGAATGCATCGGAGAAATACTGCTTTGACTTTGTATCCAATTCATCACTCTCAAGCAGTTTGTCTCTTATTCGTTTTGCCTGTTCATCAAATGTCAGATTCTCAAACCCCGCTTTCCATTCTTCTAAACTCTCTTTCATTTCTTTAATTCTGTTATTTTTCATTATTTATTGAATATCAATCTGACTTTTGTAACCGATAAATACAATATAAATAATTTTCACTAATAATGGAACTATTAAAAGAGAGTTTTTTCAATGATGAAGTAGAACTGAAAGACGATGATTTCAATCAGGAAGAAGTACCGGAATCAGACGGAACATACTCTGAAGTCATTCTTCTTGATTTCTGCTGGTATATGACGAAGATTGAAGACTTCAAGATGCCCTTACTCAACAAAGCCATCTGTCTGTTCACCAATTCAGACTATATCGAGTCATATAAGGTAACTATACAGGCATTCGGTTCATATGAGGATTATACGTCGGAAAAGAATATCATATATGAGAAAGTAATCAGTTCCGTCAGTTCATTGAAGGACTTCTACGGATTCATTGAATCCAGACAGGACAGGGGAGAGCCGATTGTCAGGTTTATGTTCCAGTTCAACAAATCCGGAAGGATGCCGTTCCACAGACTGTGTATAGGATTCACCAATATAGTCAAATGCATCATATCTTCATATTCTGGCCATATCGATCATCTGAAACAGAAAGAACAGTTGTTCGGATATGGCATGCTTTACGGTGTATATGTAAACGGAGAGAAATTCTTCAATATTATATCAACCGGAAAAGCATGGAATATGCTGCCGGTCGGCGAATATCTTATGTACAGCATAAGGGAATTCGGAAAGATATATTAGAATCTGTACGGAGATAAACCGTCTGCAAGTGAAGTGGATGAATTCTTCTCAATATACCCCCCGTATTATAAAGATGATGAAGACTACATAAAATACATTATTTCGAAAGAGGGAGAAGACAAGGGGTTTGCTATTGATGAAGTCGCACACTGCTCATCAAATGTCACTACAATAACACTAAAGCCGTTTGTTCATAACACTGACATATATCTTCAGGAATCTGATATACTGGAACTGACGAAAAATGCTTCTAAGAAAGACTCATTCGAGATCATTGATATAGCACATAGTTCAAACCTATATGTAATATTCGACAAAGATGGTATAAACAGACTCAGTTTCCTTAATATGTCCGGTGCATTATTTGCCGGTACGTCAGAATACAAGATGAAATATGTACTACAGAATATGTAGAATCCGAAACCGTTCTTCTGTTCTTATTTGTATGATATTCCCGAAGTTGAAGTCGGTGATTCTATAGTTCTGAAGAAAGAAGCGATAGTAGTGTTCCCCAATACAGATGACTGTCAACAGAAATTCGGTATTACATCGAACTTTGAGATAACAAACCGAAAAGGTTCGGGAGAATCACAGTTAGTCACATACAAGAAGATAAAGAATGACAAATATGAGGGAGTTTATGAATCAATTCAATCCAAGGGAAAGAACCTTTTGTTTGAATATGCCGGATGCAATCTCATAAACAATGATTCAAGAATAGAAGAGATAAGAAGTCAGACGAGAGAATACATAAAAACCATAGAGACGTCAAGAGGTCTTGAATGGTGGACTACATTGAGAAAGAAAGAGAACGGAGATGAAGTTTATCCGTTTGAATCTGTTGAAAAAGATTTATATGGATTCTATTTCAAGTCTGCTCTGTTCTATAACAATGAATTTGAACATGGTATTGCAAGAATAGCAATCGGGGAATTGAACTTTGATATGGGTATGCAGTACAGCACTCAGTTTATGTACCTGAAGAAGATTCTGAAATGTATTATGGAGATTGACTCTGAGTATGAGAAATATGATGCTGACCTTAACGGTATGTCATATGATGAACTGTATAATACATACAGTGACATTATAGAGAGTGATTACCATAGAATGGAAGACAGGATAAACTCAGCAGAATATGTCAGGAATCCGAACTATAACACAATCCGTGTAGAGTCATATGAACAGGCTCAGTTGTTCTATAAATATACATCACCGGAATCAAGATGGTGTGTGTGCTATGATGAGAAGAAATACAATGCCTATATAGACAACGGAAACAATGCTATGTACTTTGTATTATACAACGGATTCAAAGATATAGAAAAACCGGAGATAGACGGAGAAAAAGGAGGCGGAAGAGCAGCATCTTTTGTTGATTATGAATGCGTGAATGATGAACATGCTGCATATCTTCCATATGATGAATACGGAATGTCAATGCTTCTGATTACTGTTGACCCGGATGGAAGACTCAACTGCTGTGCAAGCAGATGGAACCATGAGTTCAACTTGTTTGCAAGAGACTATCTGGATGAAGAGCATATAAGCAATATATTAGGAGTGAATTTCTATCAAGAATTCGTTCCAGTAATATAAAGAAGAGAGATATGTTGTTGATAGCATATCTCTCTTTATTTTGTTAGCAATAAATTAATCACTCATACGGAATGCCCATATTCTTGAGATATTTCTTGAAAGCCGGTAATGTCTTGAATTCAAGTACATCATCATCAGTAAAGTCAAATTCATCAAGAACTTCATCCACATCATCCATTTCACCACGGACATCTACATATTTTCCGTTTCTGAATATAACTGAGTGACCCATACAGGTTTCATCAATGTCATAGTCATATTCTTGGAAGACTATAATCTTGTCTCCTTTCTGATAATTCTCGATTACCCAATCTTGACAATATCCGTGCAGATAATCCTCATCTGTGAACCCCTCATTAAGAATATGACTCATCATAAATCATTGTAATGTTTCTTTTCAAACAACTTCTCCAAGCATGTGAGTTCAAATCATAATAGACAATCACATTCGGATTCGGAGTCCTTGTATTAGCGGCTCCGGATGGAGTGACACCGTTCTTTTGTAGAATCTGCTGGCTTGTAGTTCCGAATGCCTGACGCTCTGTTCCGTCTTTCTTCATATAGACAAAGTGGACTATTCCTTTCTTGAGTGCCTGCTGGAAAGCAAACAGATTGAAAGTTCCCATCATCCTCTTGTCAACACCGGACTCATTCAAGTCAATCTCAGTCACAATCTCAATGTCATAGTCATCAGTCGTGTCATATGTATTGTTGTCAAGAATTTCTCTATATGAAGATTTGTTTCCAGACCACTCATTTCCGTCAACATCAACACCTTCATAAATGTTACCAGCAGGACAGTTCTCAGTAGTCTCATCATCCTTGATATCTGCTACAATCTCATTGATGTCATTGAACTCGCCATTAGTCATTTTTTGAGAAATTTCCTCTTGTGAAATGGGAGTTTCATTCAAACTTGTACCGAGATTCTTAACGCTGTCAAGTCCACTGATGTCAAAAACAGTATCATTGTCTGCATCACCCTTGCCCTCATAATGGACATCTATAATCTCCTTGATATCCCAGAACTGATGAAGAACATCCTGTATTGCACTGTTAATGCTGTTAGCATCAGTCCAGACAGCAGCAACATCATCATCCATAGAAGATATATAGATGATTGTGTAATGTCCTTTTCTGATTTTTGCGCCATCAGGGAACACAGGAACTGTAGGATTGTCAAACTTCTCCATCTTTGCTCCAGTTCTCTGTCTTGTCTCCTTTATCTGGCGGAAACGTCCTTTCTTTGAACAAGATTCAGACGGCACTGTTCCGGATATAGTCCTTTCTGTAGTAGCGCCTCCTACTTCATCAAGATTAACTTTAGGATCTTTCGGACTACCTATGTTATTCTTCCTGACAGCAGCAGAAATCTTCTCTGCATATTTATGGAAATCATCTGCACGCTTGAGTGATTTCAGATACTGCCATGCAGTGATACTCTTCAGTACTTTCTCATCTTTAAGTCTCTCACGCTGTGCCTGTTCTGCTCTCTTCATAAAATCAGCGCTGACTTCATTGATATTTCTTTTCATTAAACTACAATAAAATGAATTTATATTGTATTTATCAGAAAATGAGAAAGTACTTTATGTAGAAATTATATCATTTGACAACAGCATCAAACTCTTCATTGACTTTCAGCATCCACTCAGGAAGCATACTCTTTGCTCGGTCAATGAAATCTGCTGGCATCTCACCATAATATGCATATGCTATCGGACCTGCCATTGCACCTATCGTATCAACATCACCGCCAGTCTCAATGCACTTGTGAATACAATCTTTGTAGTTTTCACTCTCCAAGAAACAGATGATTGCAACAGGCACAGACTTCTGACAACTTACTTCAAACTTATATGTCGGAATAAATTTCTCAAGAGTTACATCACTCCATTCAGGATAGAACTTGTCAAGCACGTTCTTTCTGATATAGTCTTTTGGCATATCCGTCTTGCCGTAATACACTCCCATAGCAATAGCCTGTGCTCCCTTGATTCCCTCTGGATGATTATGAGTACACTCAGCAGTTTTCTTTGCAAGTTTCATAACTTCATCCTCTGAGTTTGCCATCCATCCGGCAGCAGAGCATCTCATAGCAGAACCGTTTCCGAAACTGTTATACGGAGTTCTCTGTTCCTTTGGCAAAGCAATCCACTTACGGAACATGCCGCCGTATCCAGCATTCCTGTGCATCAAGCACCTATGTGCAAGATTGTCACTGATGTCAAAATTATGCAGCAATGCCTCAGCAACTGCAAAAGTACAGACAGTATCATCAGTGAACACTACATCACTTCTCATCAACTCAATGACTTGTGGTTTCTCTCTCTTAAATTCATATACACTGCCGCATATATCACCGATTGCAGCAGCCATCAGACAATTTTGATAATTATATTTCATGTTTTATAAATTTAAATTTTGGTTCATCTTCTTCATTTCCTGTAATATTATATTCTTCTTTGAGAATTGCAGAAAGTTCAGACAACTCTTTTTCTGTCATCCCTACTATTTCTGAAGCAATTTTTCTTATATCAGCCATATCTCAATATAAATCATCTACAAACTCAATCTCATTTCTTATAACTTCACCTCTCAAATAAACTGGATATGCTAATGGAATTGGTGTTTTTGGAGGAGGATCGTATAAGTGGTCTATTATATCCACCCATATATTTTCTTCTTTCTTTTCTTCTTGTTCAGAACAGACTCTATGCAATCCACAAGCCCAACTCTCTTCCATAGTCAAAATAATTTGTTACTGATTAATTCATCTGGAAACTGTACTTCCCTTGAATATTTCCTTCTTGTCTCTTCATCCCCCAACATAAACTTAGCAAACAACTTTGCACACTCTACATTGATAGAATTACCGAATTGCTTATATGCCTGTGCTTCTTTGTCATCATAGACAAAATCATCCGGAAAACTCTGAATCCTTGCACACTCCCTTGGTGTTAGAATGCGTTTCCTCTTTCCGACTATTGATGTCTGGTTCATTGCAACAAGTGCCGGAAAATAAGTTTCCGGCTTCACTCTCAGTCCGCTTGGCCTTATCTGCATAATGTTATCCCATATATCAGGATTCTCTACATCAACTCCAGCCTGCCACTCAAAATTCATTTTAGTTCCGTCAAACAAAGAGCATTTGTCTGCATCATCAAGCCATTTGGAAATAAACTGCTGATTCTGCTTGTATAATTCTATATTTCTGTTAATGAAATCCCTTTTCCATTTCGGCTCATATGACCACTGTTCTCTTGTCCAGAAATCAAATTCAAGATTCTGTGTCTTACAAATTCTGAGAATTGTTCCCCACACAGGAAATGAAGGTAAACTACTATTATATCTCACATTCCTGATGAATTTGTTCCACAGTTCTATCCATTCAATCTTCTCTTCATGTAACTGATAATGTTCAAGATTCTCTATTTCAGAATCATCTTGTAACACACTGTCTATTGAACACTGAACGATATTATTCTTATTGAAGCAGAATTCCGGGATATCTCCAACATCCTTTCTGACAGCTATTATGAACACTCGTTCTCTATGCTGCGGAATTCCTATGTAGTGTGGACTGAACAAGCAAGGAGTTTTCTGAAGATTATAGCCTATCTTACACAGAGTGTCATATATGACTTTCCAAGTATTTCCGTTGTCATGTGAAGCAAGATTGCGGACATTCTCAAGAAGAATATACTTAGGCATATGATACTTTGCTATACGGACTACATCAAAAAACAATGTTCCCTTTGTAGAATCTGAAAAGCCGAGTCTGTTTCCTGCTTTTGAAAACGATTGACAAGGAAAACCTGCACAAAGTATGTCAAATTTTGGAATATCTTCAGATTGTACTTTTGTAATATCAGAATCTGGAACTATACCGTAATTCTTCTCATATGTCTTCCGACAATCTTTATCAATATCACAAGCATACACACACTCTCCACCAAGACTTTTCATTGCCTGATGAAATGCTCCTATGCCACAGAAAAGATCTATAAACTTGAAATTAGCCATTAACTACATTATCTCTTATATAGTATACAGCCAGAACAAATTTGTTCTAAAATTGTTTTAGTTGTTTATAGTCATCATCTTCTTTATCTTCATCGAAGAATATTTTCTGACCTTTGATGTCTTTCAGAAATCTGTCAAGAAGCCTTTCCTGATATGTTGTCTTTTTCTTGCTCATAGGGCCGTTGGCATATATTTTGGATTTATTACTTCTGCTTTTCTCATTTCTTTGCAGTATTTCTCAATTTCAATTCCTTCATTATATCCGAGTTGAAATGCTTCGGATATATCATTCTGGACTTTTGTAAACTTCTTCCAGTTCTCAAGAAGTTCTTTCAATTTTTTACTTTCTACTATATCTTTGGTGCAATCACTTTCTGCTTCAATTCCTTTGTCATACCCAAGTCTGTATGCATCAAAGATTGCATCATAAACTTTTGAAAAGTTTTTCCACTTCTCAAGCAAATCTTTGTATTTCTTCTCATTGTTACCGTCCATAATTCAATCTTCTTTTTTCTGGCGTGATTCAACTTCTCTGAACAAAGCAGTACTAAAATTATCAAGTTCATCAATATCAGCAGGAACAATCTCCCGGTTCAACCATTCATCTTCAGTCATTCCTTCAATATTGACAAACTCATCATGCTTCAGATTCTTGATGATGAACTGTGAGTGAGTGATAATGAGAACTCCTTTGATGTCTTCTAATGTCGGAAGCGTCTCATTAATCTTTTTGCATAATGCAAGTTGCATTTCTGCGGACATTCCGATTTCTGGCTCATCAATGACTATATATTTTCCGGCTGACTGCGAGAACATACCTTTAATAAGACTGATAGTAGAAAGTGAAGTTGGAGTAGTCGGCCAGTCATGTGCCATACTGCTTAATGCACCCCATTCCGGTCTTGATTCAGTTCTCAACTGCATAGAAACCTGAACAACACATCTCTTTTTCTGATCTTTGATACCGAGTTTGTCTTCAATATAGAAATGGATTAACTTACGGATAAGTGATTTCCCTTTACCGTTTCCGCCAGTTAATATAGTGATTTTATTTAATTGTATAGACTCCATCAAATCAATAAGATGGTCCAGATGCTCAGATGCTTTCTGCTTCAATTTTTCAGATATTTCCTTAGCCATAGTTATATGAATTTGAAATTTGCAACAAAGGTACAAAATTATTTTGAAATAGTTTATCTACTAAATAATAAATTATGATAGTTTAATGATTGGAGAAACTGAAGTTAAATAATCTTAAATTATAATGCTACTGTCATTGTTGAATAAAATAAAATCACTATCTTTGCAGAAAATATTAAATAAGTATGACAAATTTAAACATCACTAATTTTCTTTCAGAAGGAAAACGGCATTGCACTGTCAACAAATGTGCAATCCATCACATATATAACAATTTCAAATATGTGAATTTAGTAGATAACATCAAAGATATCAAATTTGAACCCAAAGATATTGATAATGTGTGGATTAAAGTAATGCTCAATCTTCCTATTATCTTTATCGTTGATGGTGATAGAGTAATTTCTGGCGGTAAAGAAATGTCAGCATTCTTGTGGATGACTTCAGATGAATGTGATGTCAAAGTGAACATCGACACTTGTGAAATTGAACACTATTCTTGGGTAGGCGGAATTTTTCTCAAAGATATCTATGACACATTCAATTGCATTGATTTAATCAAAAATATTGAGACTAATGAACAATATTCAGACAAGCAGAAACTTTTATATGTAAACAGATTGCAGAAAATAAACAGTTGGCTACAGGATTCAAATATATACTTATTTGAAGCTGATAAACTGGATGATTCTGACTTGAAAGAGATTAAAGAAATTTATTGATTACAAAGTACAATATAAAGAGAACATATTTAATTTAAAAATATGGAGCCAGAGAGAAAAGAGCCAGAGTTTGCAACATTAGAAGAGAGAATGTTGAGTTACAGAGCGGAATTTGATTTGCGAATTCCAAGACAGTCATATGCATTGTGTATGCTGGACGGACGCTCATTCAGTCATATGGTCAAGAAACGCTATAAGAGACCGTTTGATGACAATTTCATTAAACTGATGAATGATACAGCAGCATATGTCTGTTCACAAGTACAGGGAGCAAAATTTGCATTTGTCCAGTCTGATGAAATCTCTATCTTCTTCACTGACAAGGATGCGCCGGAATCTACATTGTTCTATGACGGTCGTATCGTCAAGCTGCTGTCCATTATCCCGGCTATTGCAACATCATATTTCAATAAACATGTCCTTGATGACAAACTTGCTATTGAGAACATAAGTGCATCAGATCTCAAGCAGATTGTAGAGAGTGAACCTATGTATCAGTTCGACTGTAAAGTATGGACTGTTCCTTCATTGTATGAAGTTATGAACTGGTTCTTGTATCGTCAGAGAGACTGTATGAAGAATAGCAAGGGTCAGGCTGCTCAGGCTTATCTTTCACACAAGCAACTTCTCAATCTCACTTCAGATGAACAGATTGCTCTCTTGAAAGAAGAAAAGAACATTGACTGGTTTACAAATTTCAATGACGGAGAGAAATACGGCCGGTTCATTTACAAAGAGAAAGAGTTACACAGCCGTGAAATCAAGGGAGAGATGATTGAATATGAACGGAGTGTATGGAAATCACACTACGGACATAATCTCAACACTGATGACGGAAAGAAGTGGTTTGTAGAAAATATGATTGCTCCGTTCAGTTTCCCAGAAGAAGACAAGTTACCGTTAATCAATAGAGAATATGGAGAAAGATAAAGATAAGATTTATGAAGTGATGTCCTATTCCAACAGAAAGTTAGGGCTTCACTTTAAGATGCTTGACTACTGGCTAAATACATCACATGACATCAATGAAACTGTATATAACAATGCAAAGAAAACCCTTATAAATATGCAGTTATGTTGCTGTCTGTTGCCGGAATGTGATGCCGAAGACTTTAATATATTCTATAGTCCAGACTTTCACATTGACATCAAAGGTCATGTAGTCATAAATGTGCATCCGACAAGAGGTTTGGTCAATATAGAGATAGCAGAGACTAAAATCGGTTTCTTCACTGAATATGAAGATGGTATCAACACTACTTGCTATGACGGAATCGAAACTGATTTCTATAGCATTCCACCGGCATTATATCCACATATCATCAATGACAGCGTAACCGGATTGTTGAGAAGATGCGAAACAAATCTGGATGATTTGTTGAGACAATTTAGGATTCTTTCTGATTTTGCTGAGTACAAGTCAGAAGAAGTCAGTGATGAACTTGAAAATCTTCTCGATGACAACTATAGTGTTCTTAATGAGTTACATCAGAAGATTGAGAAAATAATTAAAGAAGAGAGTGATGTGGAAAGAGAGAAATTGGACGATTGTTGAGAAATTAGATAATTCAACAATTCAGAACAGACAATTAAATGAAGTCTGTGATTATATATGTGAGGTTTATCATGATGTCAGTTATTTTAATGATGTCTTGAAAGACATTGCTGAATATATACAGAAATTGACTGAATACAAAGACTACCAGACTGATTGGATATGGGTAGCAGATGAACAGAAATGCAGGAAATCTACTGATGTAGAGTCAGTCGGTATGTGTGAATTTCCGATATGGGTTCATTTCTTCAAAGACAGTGTAGAAGAATATGATGCTGTCCAGACGAATGCATATATCAAGGAAAGATATGAAGAACCGAATAGAGTAGTTATCTGCATATCCGTAAATTTCATCAAGACATTTACTGCTGCAAGTAAAGAAGAATTGTTCCATTATTGCAGAAATACGAATTTATATCATTTTGGTAAAGATATATATCCATATCTGAAAGGCAATCTCAAGCATGAAATAGTTCATATTTTCCATGACTACAATGTCAAAGGTCCGTTACTAAAATCATTCAAAAACAGACCACAGACATTTATGTTTAATGATTTTCCAGATAAAATCAAGAATCAGTTCAAGAACTTGAATGGAGAAATCAATGCAAGGTTTTTCAATATTGTTGCTCCTTTGATGTATTTCACAGGTGATAGTGAAATCACTGCACATTTGAACGGATATTCTGCTTGGCTTGATGAATATGATGCCATGATGATAGAACAAATGTGTGACGGCTGTAAGACAAGATATGAATTCGTAAAAGAATGTATAAGCCGTGGTGATGAGTTCAATAAAGTTTCTATATATAAAATGTATGTAGAGAGATTTGCTGATTTGACTGCTGACGGTTTCTATCAGCCCGCCATAATAGCAGGATATATTCTGTGGAAATATCATATGCAGCCATGTGGACATCTGATTGCTATCACTGATGACTATTTTGTCAAGAATTATCAGAGATTCTCACCGAAAAATATAATGAATCTTAATGTCACTGAGAAAGAAGAAGTAGTATTCAATGAGATTGCAAACTTTTTCACTAAGAAATTCAAGAAATATTATGCATTAGTTTCAGGGAAAACATATGAGATTCTTCATAAGAAAAATATAATTTAATTTTAAAAAGATGAGTTGGAGAGTATCGTATTATAAAGCTGACAAGAAAAAGCCATTAAAGAAAGAAGATGAAATTGATGAAGAATCTGGCG
>Ga0247608_10002315_pt1 | contig 24147 bp, 47 predicted proteins | sample 176DNAGHGlowgp2_FD_193490 | JGI IMG/M metagenome (GOLD analysis project Ga0247608, IMG submission 193490) | Sheep rumen microbial communities from Palmerston North, Manawatu-Wanganui, New Zealand - 1766 DNA GHGlow gp2 | ecosystem: Host-associated > Mammals > Digestive system > Stomach > Rumen ... | reverse complement strand
ACAGATACAGATATACAAATAGAACTAAGCACAATGAATAGTAAGCTAGAGATAGATAAACAATACGGACCAGTAAATGTTGTTTCTATAGGTATGAGCAATGTAGAAGGGGAAAATGTAACAAAAATAGATGCAGAAAGTATAGCTGAGTATGGAGAAACAACAATCAAAATAGATGATAACCCATTTTTATACACCGAGGACAAACGAGAATCGGTTATAAACGATTTATATGATAGACTGCATAACTTTACTTATATACCTGTAAAATTTAATTTAAAAGCTCTTATGTACACAGATTGTGGAGATGCTATTCAAGTTCGAAATATGGAAAATACGGATTGGATAAGCACAATGATATTAAATCAAAATATTAATGTGCCAAGAACTAGACAGAGTGTAATAGAAACAAAAGCCTTAACTAATACAGAGAGGACTAATAAATATATATCACAAAGTAAACAACAAGGAACAAGGACAGAAATACTTGTAGATAAGCAAAATCAACTGATTAATTCACTTATAGAAACAACAACAGCATTAGATGAAAATACATCTATGTTAAGTGCTGATATGCAAAATAAATTAGATGAATTAGGACAAGTATTAACAGATTTTCAATTAACAGTTTCTACACAGTTTTCTCAAACAAATACAAGTTTTGAAATGCAATTTAATCAACTATTAGAAAGAATCATAAACGATGAAGGAAACAATAATAATGAATTTACAGAAATAAGAAAATATATACGTTTTGTTGATGGAAACATAATCTTAGGAGAATCTGATAATGAGTTAACATTAACAATACAAAACGATAGAATTTCATACCAACAAAATGGTTCAGAAGTTGCATATTTTTCTAACAATAAACTATATGTAAAAACGTTAGAAGTAATTGAAAGTTTACAGTTAGGTAACTTTGCATTTACACCTAGAGCAAATGGAAGCTTATCTTTCGGAAAGGTGGTATAGAATATGGCATACACATATGGAAGTGTTTCAAATTGTACTTCTAATTATTATGAATGTAGGTTAGGCTATCAGGTTAACAGTCAGGATATAACAAATAATTCGTCTAATGTAACATTACGATTAGAAGTAAGGTCAAAAGCTTCAAGTGGTACTAGAACTTATGGATATAATCAAACAACAATTATAGATGGAACAAGCTTAGGGGCAAAAACAATGCCAGATATGAGAAATTCAACAGCTTGGAAAGTATATGGAGAGAGAACTATTACGATAGCACATAATGCAGACGGAACTTGCTCTGTAAGTAAAAGTGCTTCATTTACAACAACTGCAACTGGTACATATTCTTTAAAAAGTGGTTCTTGTAGTGTAACGGTTAACCCTGCAACCATTCCAAGAGCTACAACTCCAAGTGTTTCTTCTTCAAGTGTAGATATGGGAAGTAGTGTTACAATTTCAACTCCAAGAGCAAGTAACAATTTTACGCATACATTAACATATTCTTTTGGAAATGCTAGTGGAACTATAGCATCTAATGTTGCTACAAGTACAAGTTGGACTCCACCTTTAAGTTTAGCAAATCAACTTCCAAATTCTACAAATGGAACTTGTGTAATAACTTGTCAAACATATGATGGAACAACATTAATAGGAAGTAAAACTGTAAGTTTAACATTAAACGTTCCTAGTAGTGTAGTACCTTCTATATCATCTGTAACAGTAAGTGAAGGTAATTCAACAATGATTTCTAAAAACTGGGGTGTATATGTACAAAACAAATCTCAGTTAAGAGTTCAAACAGTAGCAGCAGGTGCATATAGCTCAACAATAAAAGCTTACAAAATAACAGGAATTGATAGTAATACATATAATTCAAGTGATTTTACTTCTAATGTATTAACTGGAACAGGAGACAAAACAATTACAATACAAATAACAGATAGTAGAGGAAGGACAGCAAGTACAACAAGAACTTATTCTTGTGTTGCATATGGAAATCCAACTATTTCAAGTACAAACGCTTTAAGATGTAATCAAGATGGAACAACAAACGAAGAAGGTACATATTTAAAATATACTTTTAATGCCTCTATAAGCCCAGTAAATAATCATAACACCCACGCTTTCAAAATAGGGTATAAATTAACTTCAAGTAGTTCTTATACATATGTAACAATAGCAAACGATGGTTATACATTAGCAAAGGATAATGTTGTTTTAAGCGGCGTAACATTTAATGCTGATAATGCTTATGACATTATTTTCGTAGCACAAGATGCTTTTGCAACATCAACAAGTACAAAAAGTATTGCAACAGCATTTGCATTAATAAACTATAACGCATCAGGAAAGGCAATAGCTTTTGGAAAGGTTTCAGAAGCAGGAAGTAATGAGAAGTTACTTGAAATAGATTTACCAACAATAATGAAATGCTTAAATTTATTGTGGAAAGAAACAGGATATGGAGATAGGTTCTCAATACAAGCAGCATTTAGTGGTTCAGGAGATAGCAACAAGTTTAGAATAATGGGAGCAGTAGGAGGTCAAGGAGAAGAACCAACATTATACGATTTATTAACTATTACAGCTCAAAGTGGAAATGTTTGGACTAAAGGAAATATCAATGGTTATACATTAAACGCAGCATCAGAAAAAGGTGTAAAAACATTATCAGGTGTTGGAGATGTAGGATGGTCTAATCAAGCAGATGGAGATGCAAATTTAATATCAAAAGCATTTATGGCTTGGTGGAATGGAGCTTACAATGAGAATCACACTTCCAACCTTAAATACTGTACAGATGGAGAAATACAAGGAAAGCCAAATATAGTATATTCTAATAGTTCTGGAACAACAGGAACAATTACGATGTCAGCTAATGCAAACAATTATAAAAATATAAGAGTTTCATATTTCTTCGACGGAAATGAATATTGTTCAAATACTTTTAGTAAATCACAAAATATAAATGGTTATTATTGGCTATCTTGTACAAAAAATGCCTCAGATAGCAATTTGTCTTACATAAATGCTTGTTTAATTCAAGTGTCTGGAAATACCATAACACTAAGCAGAAATAGACAAACAGGATTCTCAAAAGACGATAATGATATTTATACACCAAGCGGAGATATAGAAGTACATATAACAAAAGTAGAGATGTGGAATTAGGAGGTAAAAAAATGGCAATAAGTAAAGAAATAGAATTAGATAATGGTGTAGTAGTTAGATACCATAGAATAGTAAGCATAAATAAAATAACTAATATACAGAATACAATAGAAGTTGCATCATATACAAGCGAAGAAAAACGAGAAGAAGAAAAACAGGCAATAATAGATGGGCAACCAATGAATGTTTTTATAGACACAAACTTTATAGTAACAGAATATAATGAAGATTTAACAATAGAAGAGGCTTATGAGTATTTAAAAACATTAGATAAATTTAAAAATGCGGAGGATTGTTAAAATGGAAGGAATTATAGGTTCATTAATTACAGGTGGCTTGGCTTTAGCAGGAGTTATTTTTACAAACATAATGGGAAACAAAAAGTTTGAAGCTCAGCTTGATAAAAAACAAGCTATAACAGACGTAAAGATAGACGCTTTAACGGAAGAAGTAAAAAAACACAATGATTTCGCTACAAGAGTGCCTGTTATTGAAGAACAAATTAAAGTTGCAAATCACAGACTAGAAGATTTAGAGAAGAAAGTGGGGTAAATAAAATGGATATTGAAACAATTTTAATGGTAGTAACAGCTTTCATAAGCTTTATCTTTGGAGAACTAGCAAAAAAATTTAATTGGATAGAAAAGAAGTATATACCATATCAAACTTTGTGTATAGGTATAATTTCAGGAGTTTTATACTACTTATTTGTAGATAATTCTAATATAGGAAGTGCAATTATAATGGCATTCAGTTCTTTAATAGCTTGTGGAGCTTATGACTTAGGAAAAACAAGATTGAAAGGAGAATAAGATTATGGATTTATATCAATGTATATTAACAAAAAATGACTGCTATAAAAAACATACACCAATGACACCAAAAGGAATAGTAGTACACTCTACAGGAGCTAATAATCCATATCTAAAAAGATATGTACAACCTGATGATGGAATATTAGGAAAAAATCAATATCAAAATGACTGGAATAGGTCAGGAATTAAAAAATGTGTACACGCTTTCATAGGTAAAGATAAAAATGGAAATGTTAAATGTTATAAAACATTGCCTTTTGATGTAGCTTGTTGGGGAGTTGGAGGAGGAAAAAAAGGTTCATACAACTACAATCCAACAGGGCATATACAATTTGAGGTGTGTGAAGATAATTTAAAAGACGAGAAATATTTTAACGAATGTTTTAATTTAGCAGCAGAATTTTGTGCATATTTATGTAAAGAATACAAATTAAGTGTAAACAGTATAGTAGGACATCACGAAGCCTATTTGTTGGGATATGGTTCTAATCACGGCGACCCAGATGCGTGGATGAAAAAATTCGGTAAAGATATGGCTTGGTTTAGAAAATTAGTTGAATCAAAAATGGGAGGAGAACCAGCTCCTAAACCAACAAATGTGTTAACAGAATCTTGGCAAATAACAATGAATGAAGTATATCATAGTGGACTTGAAGTAGACGGCAAATATGGACCTGCTTGTAAAATACAGGCTAACAAACATTATTTATATAAGAAAAAATTGGTTGCTTTAAGAATTAGAAATGATTATGTATTATGGGTACAAAAGAGATTAAAAGAACTAGGATATTATACTGGAAAACTAGATGGAAGCTATTGGAGTGAAACAGATAAAGCTGTACGTCAATTCCAAAGAGATAGACATCTAACAGTAGACGGAAAAGTAGGAGCAAACACAGTAGGCGAATTGTTAAAATAGGAGGAAAAAGATGAGTGATTTGATTGTTAAAATAGAAAAAGAAACACGAAAAGTAACACTAGGCAGTAAGACTTCAATAGGTAACGACCACGAAAATTTGCAAGAAAGATTAATCTTTGAATTTGACGAATTTGTAGACGGACAAGCACGATTAGAGTATGAAATAGATGAAGAAAAAAATTATATAATATTACAAAAAGAAGAAGAAACCTATACAATACCTGTACAAAATGTGTTGACAATATATCAAGAGGAAACTGGTGGAGATATAAATTTCCAAGTAGTAGTAACAGAAGGAACAGATGAAGAAAATATACCTGTATTTAAAAGCAATATATTCTATTTAAGGGTTCGACCTTCAATAAATGCAGTAACAGAAGCTCCAGAAGGTTATGAATTATGGATAGAACAGGCTAATGTAAAACTTAATGCAATGGATGAAGCATTAACAGAAGTAGACAATTTAGATATAGATGCAAGTAAAATAGGTAAAATTACATCAATAGTAATAACTAGAAAAGATGGAACACAAAAAACTATTAATGTAGAAGATGGTGTTGGCTTAGAGTATCTATGGCAAGGCACTTCTTTAGGAATAAAAAGAGAAGATGAACAAGAATATGTTTTTGTTAATCTAAAAGGAGATAAAGGAGATACTGGAGAACCTGGAGCAATAAAATTTGAAATAGTACAAACATTACCAGTAGAAGATATAAAAACAGATACAATATATTTAGTGCCTTATACAATAGTAACTATACAAGAATTGCCAGAAACAGGAAATCTATATACTATTTATATCGTAGAAAGTACAGGAAAAAGATATGTATATGAAAGTAGCCAATGGATTGAAATAGGAGATAACAATAAATACATTGAATATTTATATGTAAATAACGAATGGGAAATAATGGGTGCTATTGGTGTTCAAATAGATTTAACAAATTATGTTAAAAATACTGATTATGCAACAACAAGTAAAGGTGGAGTAGTTAAGGCTGGAAATAATGCTGCTGTAAATATTAATGGGGTTTTATCTGCAAATACAATGAGTTATGAATCTTATCAAATAGCAAACAACATTAATTTTATAAGCAAAGGTACATTAGAAAATGTAATAACAGGAAAAGGCTTGGTTAGTAATACTGATTATGCAGCATCAGGTAAAGGTGGAGTAATAAAGCCAAATAATATTTATGCTACTAATGTTGATGGAAATGGAAACCTATATGCTTCTGTTAAATCATATAATGATTATATAAATGCTTCAAATGCAATGTTTATAGGTAAAGGTACACTAGAAAATGTATTAGCAGAAAGAATTGGAACAATAGATACAATACTAGAAACGCTAACAGTAGGAAGTGGGGTGTAAGATATGGCAATATCAGATAGATTAACAAAACTTATAACAGATATAACAAATGCTTACACTTCAATAGAAAACAAAGGTGGAACAATACCTAGTGATAAAAACACAAATAATTTATCTACAGCAATAAATAGTATAGAAGTAATAGAAGAAGCAACAGCAGAAGGAGAAGATTTAACTCTAACAAACACAAAAGCAATGCCTTTTAAAAGTATTAAAGTTAAAGGTAAGACGGAACAAAATAGTACAACAGGAAAGAACTTATTTAATGCTAAAAATCCAGACGGAATAACTGGAAATTCTTCTATATCTTATGATAATAAAATTTTAACTGTATCTTCTAATGTTACATCAACAGTTCCGTTTGCTACTTATATAATTGACGAAAATCTTGTTGAAGGCGATGAAATAAGATTAAGTGCTATAGTTAAAAATAGTAATGGACGATTGCGTTTTCAAGCATATAATGGAACTTCTTGGGTTTCTGTATCAAGTATTGTATATACAGATGGAACTACAACAGATAAAAGATTATATACTGTTCCACAAGGTGTTACAGGTATAAAATTATTAGCTTATGCAAACGATGGTATTCCAAGTGATAATTCTTCATCAAGCTATGAAAACGTAATTGTAACAAAAAATAATGAGAATCTGGGATTTGAAGAATATACAGGTGGAATAGCCTCACCTAATTCTTCCTATTCTCAAAAGATAAAGAATGTAGAGGGGAAGAATAAGTTTGATATAAATGATTTTGAAAATACAAGTTCTAGTAATATGTCAATGACAATTACTAACAATGTTTTAAATTTAAAAGCTACTGGAACAGTCGGTGCACAATCTGCAAGAAATTATGTAAAAAATGTAGATGAAACAAAAACATATACTATATCTTGTAAAGCAAAAAAAATTATTAAAGAAACAGGTATAGGCTCTGTATTAAGAATATATTGTTATGGTTCAAATGACGATATTACTTATTCATCTAGAATAGCTGAAAGTAATATAGCTTCTAGTAATCTAGTTCAAGGACAAGAATATGTATTGTCTTGTTCTGTAACTGGATATAAATATTATAGATTTGTTTTTTATAATAATGGAAGCACACCAGTAACATTAGGAGAAGAAACGGAATATTGGGACATTATGTTTGAAGAACGGCTCTGTTCCAACCCCATACGTTCCCTATAATAGTATAAAGTTTAAAGTAGAGAATAATAATTTCTTAAATAGACTAACTTGTAGTGAAAATAAATTATTAGCCTGGGCAACAGGACTTGAAGCAAATGAAACAGGTTCATTATCAAGCGATTTTATAAGAGTAAATCCAAATGAAAGTTTATCTTTTTCTTATAGTGCTCAAATTTTATTTTATGATAAAAATTATAATTATTTAGGTGCTTTAGATTATGATGGAATAACAATCAAAAAAAGTCCTGCAGGTGCTTTAAATAAAATAACGGTTCCTAATATAGATGATATATATTATATGAGATTAGGCTTTAGAACAACCTATAATACAGGAGTAAATTTATTAACTGCTGATATAATGGTAAATGAAGGAACAACTTTAAGTAGTTATACCCCACACGCAGAACAAACCTCTTTATTTACATTCGAAAAAGGACAATATATAGCAGAAGGTGGGTACTTGGCTGATGATGGAATACATAATGTAATAGGGAAAGTAATTTTAGATGGTGTTACAACAGGTAAAAAAGTAACTGATGTTGCTTTGTATAGTTCAAATGGTTTATATTATTGTGTTTGTGGGGACAAGCCTTTAATCAATAGAAAATATGATTATAGTCCTTTAGATATGTTATGTTCTCATTTTAAACCCTCTGGTAGTGTTAAAATAAATAATTGTTATCCAACAGGACCAAACACACGAAACTTAGTATTCGTATTAATAGACCAAACAATAACAACAGTAGAACAAGCAAATGCGTGGTTACAAGAGCAATATGCAAATGGAACACCAGTAACAGTAGAATACGAATTAGCAGACCCTCAACCAACCCCATACACACCAACACAACAAGCACAATATTATAAAATGCAAAGAACTTTTGCCTATGAAGATATTACTCATACAAGTACGGATGGCGATTTAAGACCTAGTACAGAAGTGAAATATTATAAAAAAATATAAAAATTTAACCTTAAATAAAGGCATAAAGTATATTAATTTAAAAATAAAAAGCCTTAAAATCGATTCTCGTAAGCCGTTTTTAGGGCTTTTTATAATAAAATATCAAAAATATATTACTATAAAAATAGGTATTTTATTTTATAAGAAAATAGTGTATAATATAAAACATATTTAGTAAAAAATAAAAGCCAAAAGCTAGTTGCATTAAAATTGCATTAAAAACATAAAAAAGAGAGATTTAAAAAATCTCTCAAAGTCGCTATGGTGCGGATGAAGGGACTCGAACCCCCACGCTTTTGGCACTGGTTCCTAAGTTCAAAAGGCTGTTTTTCAGCCTTTTTTATATTTTTTTATATTTTTATTTCATTTCTCTTTAATCTACTTATATCAAGCATTTTAAAGAATTAATTTTTTAAGATTTTATTTTGCTTCACTTCGTTTTTTATAATTTTTCTCTGGCGTTGCATTAAAAATTGCATTAAAATTTAAAGTTGTTTTGTAAGTAATTTAGAACTTTATCATCTTCATCTTCTTCAAATTTTTCAAAAACACTTGCGTAAGTATCTAATGTTGTTTGAATATTTTTATGCCCTAATTTTTTCTGCAATACCTTTATGTGCATACCAGCCTCAATACATCTAGTTGCATAAGTGTGTCTTAGCATATGAGGGTGTAAATTGTGAGCTATGGAATATTCAATATTTAATCTATCTAAATATCCTGCAACAGTTCTAGGTGGAATGTTAGGGAATAGAAATTCACTATCGTTTTTAGGTATTTTATCTAATATATTTTTAACAATAGGGTTAATATTTACTTTTCTTAAAGAGGTAGGAGTTTTTGTTGTTTCTCCTAACATAAAGTGTCCTTTAGTATCTTTTGTCATTGTTTGAATTATATCTATATAGTCATTATTAATATTTTTCCATTCTAAAACTAATACTTCTCCAATTCTTACACCTGTAAATAGCATTAATAAGATTATATATTTATATATGCTAGTTTCATTTTCTAATACTTCCAATAAATGTTTTTCTTCTTCAATGCTTAAAGCTTCAACCTTTTTTATTTTCTTTTTAGATTTAGGCTTTTTAGCTTCTTCAAAAGTCATAGGATTTTTTATAATATAATCTCTTTCAACAGCTCTTTTGAAAGCAGCATTTAATAATTGATATATTTTTTTTAACGACGATTCAGAATAGTGGGTATTATCATTTAAAAAATCTTTAATTTGTTTAGCAGATATTTTTTGTATAGGTAAGTCTCCAAAATCGCTGTCTTTAATAATTTTAACTGTGTACATATTTCTGTTATAAGAATTTGCAGAAATTTGATTTGATTTATATTTATCTTCAATAATTTCTTCTGCAATTTCTCCAATAGTTATATCGTTTCTATCAATAAAAGTATGACTCTGAACGTCCGAAAGAGATTTTGTGATTTTTTCTTTAACTTCTTTTCTAGTATCTCCATACACGGATTTTCTATTAATTTTTCCATTAGCTTTTCTTCCTACTGTAAATTGTCCAACCCATTTATTTAGTTTTTCACTATAATATATTGTACCTTCTCCGTTGCCACGTTTTGCCATAAATCCTCCTTATAAAAGAAGATAAGTATTTCTACTTATCTTTTGTTTAGAATTTTCCAAATTGTCCGATTGCTTTTCCTATAATCTTAAAGTTTGTTTCCTTTAAATTAACGTAGATAGTTTCCATAGGAAAAGTAGACATAGGTTCTAATGCAACAGTTTCGTTGTTTATTCTCTTGTATTTTTTTAGAGTAGCCTCATTATCTCCATTAACTAATGCCACTACAATATCTCCATCATCAGCAGAATCTTGCTTATGTATTAAAGCATAATCGCCATTATGCACTTTTAAATTCATACTTTCTCCAGCGACTTTTAAATAAAAATATTCATCTGGTGTAGTCATCTTATAAATAGTGGGGTCAATAGGCAAATAACCTTCTATATATTGTTGTGCAAGTATAGGTTGACCTGCTGCAATTTTCCCTAATACTGGGATAATAAACATTTTGTTTTCACTATCAAAATTGTTTCTTTCATCAGTTTTACCTAAGAGGTAATCTGTACTAACATTAAAAAATTCTGCAAGTTTAATAACGTTCTCAGTATTTAAGTCTCTTTTTTCACTTTCGTACATACCGATAGCTTGACCTGAAACGTTTATGATTTTTCCCAATTCTATTTGATTTAAGCCTTTTTCTTCCCTTAACTTTTTTATTCTATTCATTTTTAATTCCCCCATAAACAATTATAAAACAATTTGTTTGTTTTGTAAATATTTTTTATAACTTTTTTTCTTACAGCATTAAGGAAAACAAACAATCTGTTTGAAAAAATAAAAAATTTTTTTAAAAAAGTATTGACATCAAACATAATGTTTGATAATATGACGACATAAAGAACAAACAAAACGTTTGAGAAAGGAGAAATAATGAAAACGCTAAAAGAATTAAGAGAAAGTAAAAAACTAACTCAGGAACAAGCCTCAAATAAGTTAAATATAACTAAAGAATACTTATCAATGATAGAAAGAGCTGAAAGAAATCCAAGCGATTCATTAAAAGAACAAATGGCTGAGCTTTATGGAATATCAATAGGCTATATTTTTTTAGCCATTAAGCAAACAAAATGTTTGAAAGAACAAAATAAAAAGACAGAATAGAGGTGGAAAAAATGAAGGTAAAAAAATCTACAAAAACATTTCAAGAGCTTCCTGACACAATTACACCACTAGATTATGCAGATTGGAGAGGTGTTGGAGAAAATACTGCTAGAGAAATTTTTAATAGCAAAGGGTTTCCAAGAATACAGGGTTGCGGAGTAAAACAGTTGGCAGACAAGAGAGCCGTATTTTTATTTGAATTAGGATTATCCGAAGAAGATAAAAAAGAAGCTATTAAAGAAATGGCAAGACAAATAATTTAGTCATCTATTGCACTTGCAATTTTATATAAAAAACACAAAAGAAAGGAGCGATGAAGAATGCTAGATAAGTGGCAAGAGATGTTAGAGGACTTAAAGAAATTTAGCAGAGGACCAGCAATTTTAGCTTGGCACAAAGAAACATTAAAAATTATGAAAGGGGGATTAAAAAATGAGTCTATGGTTTACAAAAAAAGATAGAGAGATAGCAAATCTTAAAGCTAAGATAGCAAACAGAGACCAATTAATTGACGACCAAATGAGATTAATAGACGGACTAAGAAAAATAATAAATAGCTTAGAAGAAGATTTAAAAGCATCAAGAGAAGCATCTTACGAAAGTACAAAGAGCTTAGAAACAAACAATTTACAAGAAGTAAAACCTGTAAGAAAAACAAGAAGAGCAAAAACATCAACAAAAAAAGAAACTATTTCTAAAACTTCCACATCCAAGAAATAGTCTCTATTAGGAATTTATAAATAATAAATTCATTTTAATTTATTTTAACACAAAATAAAGGAGAATGCAACAACGATGGAAATGTTAGAGAATTATATGGTTATGCCAAGAATAGAAAGAAGAACGTGGAAGGAACAAGAAGAATATGAGCAACACTTGCTAGAAGAGCAAGACCAAATATATTTAGATAAAGTTGAGGAGGAACTATTAAATGGATAATCAAGACTTAATGACTATTCAAGAATTAATTGCGATTGAACAACTTCCAATTATTAGAGAGCAGCTAGAAAGACTAAGTCAAGAAATAGATTTAAAAGTTGAAGAAGCTCTTGCTATGGAATGTACAGAAGAAAACAAACAAACAGTAAAAACAAAAAGAGCAGAGCTAAAAAAAGATTTCAATGAGTTAGAAGAAAGACGTAAGGAAGTTAAAAAGCAAGTATTAGACCCATACAACAGGTTTGAAGAAATCTATAAAAAGTGTGTTACAGAAAAATTTACTAAGGCTGATATTGATTTAAAAAACAAGATTGATTCTATTGAAACGGAGCAAAAAGCAAGATTAGAAGAAGAGGCAATAGGATATTTTAAAGAATATCAAGCAAGTAAAAATATTAGCTTTATTACTTTTGAAGATACTGGAATAAAAGTTGGATTAAGTGATAATCCTACAAAATTAAAAAAACAAATTACGACATTTATCGACAAAGTGGAAGAAGAACTTGCATTAATAAATACACAGGAAAATAAAGAAGAAATCTTAGTGGAGTATAAGTCAAATGGATTCAATGTAAGCAATGCAATAACAACAGTAAAAGCTAGAATGAAAGCCATTGAAGAAGAAAAGCAAAACATACAATCTAGTGAACAAGTTGCTGAACAAGTTACTGAACAAGTTAAAGAAGAACAACCATTACAAGCTCCACAGGTAGTTAACTTAGATGAAAAATTATTGACAGCAACATTTACTGTTAAGTCAACAAGTGCAAAATTAAAAGCATTAGTAGAGTTTATGAAACAAAATAATATTGAGTGGAAACAAGTTAAGGAGGAAAAATAATGGAAAAACAATTAGCAACAACACAAAGTCAAAAGATGAAGTTTAGTGTAGCAATAAATTCAGATGCATACAAAAAAATAATAAATCAAACATTACAAGACCCTAAAAAGGCTAGAGATTTTGTTACTGCAATTATTAGTGCTGTATCTGTAAATGAAGCATTACAAGAATGTACTCCAGCATCAATATTAAGTGCAGCATTATTGGGAGAGAGCTTAAACTTATCTCCAAGTCCACAATTAGGCTATTATTATCTAGTACCATACAATGACACAAAAAAAGGGATAAAGTTGGCACAATTTCAAATGGGATATAAAGGTTTTGTACAACTAGCTATGAGAAGTGGATATTATAAAACTATTGATGTTATAGAAGTTAGAGAAGGAGAATATCTAGGAAGAGATTCAAAAACTGGTGAATATAAATTTAATTTTATGGAAGATGATGATATAAGGGAATCAAAAAAGGTTGTTGGATATAAGGCATCTTTTGAATACTTAAATGGATTTACAAAAGTTCTTTATTGGTCTAAAGAAAAAATGCAAAAACACGCATTAAGATATTCAAAAGGGTATGCGGCTAGAAAAGGTTATACGTTCTGGGAGAAAGATTTCGATAGTATGGCGTTTAAAACAATGTTAAGACAATTGTTAGGAAAATGGGGAATATTGTCTATAGAAATGCAGGAAGCATTTACAAAAGATATGGCAACAATTAATACAGACGGTACATATGATTACGTTGACAACGATGGCGATAATTCTGATGAAAACAGTTCTCCAGAAATAATAGAGCAAGATGAAGAAGTAGAAAAAGCAGAAGTTGTTACAGCTGCTGAACCAGTTGAAGAACAGGTAAACTTAAATGAATTATAAAATTATTAATTCTGGTAGCGATGGAAACTGTATTTTAGTAAACAATGAAATACTGCTAGATGTGGGGGTTTCCTTTAAAAAAATAGAGCCATATTATAAAAAATTAAAGCTAGTATTTATATCACACGAACATACAGACCATTTACTACCAAGTACAGTTAAAAAATTAGCTTTTGAAAGACCAACATTAAGATTTTGCGTTCGGCGAATTTCTTGTAGACAAGCTAATAGAGTGTGGAGTTAATAGAAAAAATATCGACATATTAAAATTACGCACGAGGATGGACTACAGTCGGTTTTTCTTTTCAACCTATTAAATTATACCACGACGTTCCAAATTTTGGTGTAAGACTATTTCTCGAAAGCGAGAGGTGTATCTATATAACAGATACTGGAACACTAGAAGGAATAAAAGCAAAAAATTATGATTTATACCTTGTTGAAGGAAATTATGACGAAGAAGAAATACAAAAAAGAATATTTGAAAAAGAAAATGAAGGTTTATTTGTAAATGAATACAGAACCATACAAACCCACCTGAGTATTCAGGAGACCACTAATTGGTTAGTAGAAAATATGGGAGATAACGGTATTTATGAGCTTATACACCAACATAAAGAAAAAGAAAGTGAGGAAAATTAATATGTTAAGACAAGATAGAGAAGATTCAAAAATAATAGGAGAGAAAGGTACTGTAGTGTGCGAGTTTTCAACACTTACATTATCTTTGTTAAGATGTGGAATACCAGAAGATGAAATAAATTTTGCAGTTAATGAAGCAATAAAATATTTTAACAAAAATTATAAAAAAGAGAATAGTTCTTTTATAAAAAAAGATGGTAGCTTTTTTAGAAAAAAAGAGTCTAAGAAAGAAACAGAAGAAAATGAGGAAGAAGAAAGCCTAGAAAGCCTTTTAGAACAATTAAAAGAAGCTTTATTAGACCTAAAAGAAGAACTAGAAGATGAGGAAGATGAGGAGGAAGAAGAATAATGAAAGTTACAGATGTTAGAATTAAAGATTTAAGAGATATTGCAAATCCAAGATTGAAAGCTGTTGCAAGTGTAACGTTTGATACTGAATTTGTAGTACACGATATAAAAATTTTAGAAGGCGAAGAAGGTATGTTTATAGCAATGCCAAGCAGAAAAACTCCAAACGGAGATTTTAGAGATATAGCACACCCAATAAATCAAAAAACAAGAGATAAAATTCAAAAAGCAGTTTTAGAAGCTTATGAATCAGAAATAAATCAATAAATTCAACAGGGGTTAAGCTTCATAGTTTAACCCCTTTATTATAGGAGGATAAAATTATGAATTTTGAAAATGAAAAAACACCTATTGGTGTGCGTGAAAAATCGTCTTTAAGAATCGTTCCAACAGTACAAGAAAATACACAATTAATTTTAGAAGCAAAAGGAATGGCTAGAAAGCTTCTAACTTGTATTTCTGGAGAAGTAGATAAAGAAAATGAAAGTTTTTCTCCATCGTGTATGGGAGCAGAACTTCAACTACAGAATGCAGAATTAAAATCATTGCTTGGTATGCTACAACTCATTGAAAATATTATGTGCTAAGGAGGAAACTATGGCTGAGAGAAGAATGTTTGCAAAAACAATAATTGATAGCGATGCTTTTCTTGATATGCCAACAAGTGCAAGACTTCTATACTATGATTTAGGAATGAGAGCAGACGACGATGGCTTTGTTAATTCTCCTAAAAAAATTATGAGAATGACAGGAGCAAGTGAAGATGATTTAAGGGTTCTGATTACTAAAAAGTTTATCATTCCCTTTGATTCTGGAATTGTAGTTATTAAACATTGGAGAATACACAACTATATAAGAAAAGATACTTATAATCAAACACCTTATATTGATGAATTAAATATGCTAACAGTTGATGAAAATAAGGCGTATACGCTAAAACAACATTCTCGTCAACAGTCCGTCGACGAGCCGTCGACACAGGTAAGTATAGATAAGATTAGTATAGATAAGGATAATAATATAAGAGAGATTAGTTATGAAGAGATACTTCCTAAAAAAGCTGTTTTTAAAAAACCAACTTTTGAAGAAGTAAAAGAATATTGTAACGAAAGAAATAATTCTGTTAACCCTCAAAGCTTTATTGATTTTTATGAAAGTAAAGGTTGGAAAGTTGGAAATCAGAGTATGAAAGATTGGAAAGCAGCTATTAGAACTTGGGAACAAAGAGCAAAAATTAATAATCAAAATATTCAAACAAAAAAATCAAGTTATCAAAATTACGACCAAAGAAATATCACTAATTTTGATGATTTATATAGTAACTAGAAAAAGGAGAAATATATATATGGAAAAGAAAGGGTATAAGGAAATTTTATTAGAGCATTTTAAAAACAATAAATCAATTACATCAAGAGATGCTTTTGTACTATATGGAATGACTAGATTAAGTGCTGTAATTTACAATTTAAAAAAAGATGGATATGTTTTTGAAGATGAAAACATAACTGTTAAAAATAGATATGGAAGAAACACGGTTGTTAAAGCTTATAGCTTAGTAGGGGGGATTTAAAATGATAATAATTAGCCAAACAGGAAGAAGATATAACTTTGACAACATTATTGCTTATGATTCAGTTTTAATCTTAGATAAAAACGGAGGAGAAGAACAAGGAGAAGTTGTTTGTAAAATGGTAAATAACGAGACTGCAAGTTTAGGAGTATATGACACAATGCAAAGAGCAGAAGAGGTTGTTGAAGAAATAGACAAAGCATATTTAGCGACAAGAGCTTTGCTTGGAAATCAAACGCCAGACAAAGTTACAGCAATTAGTCTTATGAAAAAAATATATAAAATGCCAGATGAATAAGGAGTAGCCTATGAAATATGGTTATCCAGAAATAAGAGAAGGTACGAAATGTAAAACGTGTTTAGGTTGCAATAGATTAGAGGACTTAGATTTTACAGGAGTATTTAGATGTGAAAGTTATATAGGAGGAATTGACGATGGAAATGACGGTAGAGGACATTCTGAAAATAATGAAGCAATTCTTCGAGAATATAGATAAAGAACTAAAAGATTTACAGGAAGAATTGTTGCAGAAAGAAAAAGAACAACAAGATATTCTTCACTACATAGAAAACAATAATTTAAACGCAGGAGGATATTCGAAAGTAGGAAAATTATTAAAACAAGTAAGACAAGAGAGAAGAGTAATAAAAAACGACATAGATAGAATAAATCATATTAAAACATTTACAGACAAGTATAATAACAAGCTTATAACAGGAGATATTGTTCAGACACTAAAGGGGTTGAACACAATAACAAAGAAACAATTAAATCCAGTTTATATTAGAAAAACAAATATAATAGATGAATTGGAGGAAAAAACAAATGAAGATACTTGCGATAGACCCACGGAAACATAGAAAGTGCATATTGCATAATAGATACAGAAACATATAAACCAGAGATGTTTGCAAAAATGGATAACGATACATTAAGAGCTTGGATTGGAATGCACGATACATTGTTTGACAAGATAATTGTTGAAATGGTTGCTAGTTATGGTATGCCTGTAGGAGAGAGCGTTTTTCAGACGTGTGTATGGATAGGAAGATTTGTACAACTAGCAGATGAGCTTGGAAAAGAGTATGGATTCATATACAGGAAAGAAGAAAAAATGAATATTTGTCATACTATGAAAGCAAAAGATAGCAACATTAGACAAGCATTAATAGACAGATTTGGAGAAGTTGGAACTAAAAAGAATCCTCGGATGGTTTTATGGATTTAAAGCAGATATTTGGGCTGCATATGCCGTTGGAATTACTTATTTAGATTTGAAGAAGGAGAAAATTTTGTATGGTTAAAATTAACGAAAAATATTATTTAGATGCAGATTCTAGGAATTATACATTAAAAGAAAAAACAAAAATAAAGGATAAAGAAGGAAACGAAAAAGACGGATTTAAAGACATAGGATATTATACTTCTTTAGATAGTTTATTTAATGGATTAATGAAATTAGAAACGAGAAAGTTTATTGCAAGAGACGAAGAAGCTGATATAAAAGCATTAATTTCTAAGATAGATGAAATAGAGTCGTTTTTTAAAAGTAAATTAGGAGAGGTATAGCTTATGAGTTCTAACAAAGGAGCTAAAAGAACACTTATGTTAAAGTACGGAAAGAAGTGTTTTATAGAAGAACTAGGATTAAGAAGTCCAGAAGAGATACAAGAAGAAATGCAGAGATACACGAGCAAAAAGCAGCGAAAGATAATGGACGAGCTTACATATCATCACATAGTAGAAAAGTGCAAAGGCGGACACTCTACAGAGCAGAACGGAGCGATATTAAGGAATATAAATCATCAATGGTTTAATAGGTTGTCAAAAGAGAGACAAGCGGAGATAAATCAGATGTTTCAGGACTACAAGAAAAGCTTCAAAATAGTAGCAGCACAAATAAGCACAGAAAAAGGAATAGAAAAAGTACAAGAAATAGAACTCCCAGAGATAGACGAAGAAGATTGTATAGAAATAGAAGTAGAGCCAATGACACCAGAAGAACTAGAAAAATACGAGGCTTACAAAAAAGCTAGAAATGAAAGAGTAAAAGAAAAGTTTAAAGGAGGAAATGAAAGATGAAAATAATGATAAGTCAGCCAATGAAAGGCAAAACTGAAAAAGAAATAAAAGATGAAAGAGAAGGGTTAATAAAACAATTACAAGAAGAAGGACACGAAGTATTAGAAACTGTATTCGATGATTTTGATTGCTATGCAAGTCCAATAGCATATTTAGCAAGAAGCATAGAATACTTGGATAAAGCAGATGCAGTAATTTTTATGAAAGGTTGGGAAAATGCAAGAGGTTGCATAATAGAACACGAAGTAGCAAGAAGATACAATAAATATATTAAAGAATTGTAGGTGTAATTATGAGTGAAATTGAATTTATATTTTTAATACTAGGAAGTATTTGTTTAATAGATTTTATACTTGAATCAATACTTATTTATGAGAACAAAGAACTAGCAGCCTTGTGTGGTTTAAAAACAGAAACCATAATAAAAAGATACATAGAAATTTTAATAATAATAATTACAATATCAATTTTTGCATACAAATTTCTTACAATGTGAGGTGTTTCAATGAGCGAAAAAGAGACTGATAGTGAATTTTTAAAAAGAATATTTTATTATGAAAGCGGAAGAAGAGTTTGCCTTATAACTTTAGATAACGGATGTGGATTAAACGAAAGAGGCGATTGTGATAGGTTAATTGATATTGTAGAAACACTTGTATTAGAAAATAAAGAGTTAGAAAACGCTCTAATTGATATGGTAAATCAATTTGCTTATGATGAAAAAAGAAAAAATTTTGAAGATGAGAGATTATATACAGGAGGATTAAGTGCTTTAGAAAATGCTTTTGATGTACTAGATATAGACGAAGGTATAAGGAGAAAAGACTTATGGAAGAAGATTTAGAAATGTTAAAAGAACTAATAAAAAGAAATAGGACTATGAAAGCAATAATAAAAGAACAGGAATATAGAATAGAAATATTAGAACAGGAGATAAACAAATTACAAAAATTACTAGAGGAGATTTAATATGAATAATGAGATAGAACTAAAAAATATAGCAGGAAAAAACTTACTTGATTATAAAGGACAAATAGAAAATCAAATTACACGTTTTGCTAATCATAATAAAGAAATAGTAATTGGGGTGGCAATGAATAAATATACAAAAGAATATCTAAATAGATTAAATATTTATGGATTTGAAATTATGCACAAAAAAATCCCAATAATTATAGACGATAGATTATTGAATTTTGAAATTATGTATCATAAAGAAAAGATGGCAGAGGCAACAGAATATGAACCATACATAAGATTGGAGAATAAAAATGAATAAATGTAGAACTTGTGCAAAGGAAAAACTTTGCGAGAAAGAAGAAGATAGAGAAAATTGTCGACAGTACGTTAAAGAGCCATACACAACAATAGTAATTAAAGAAAATGGAATCAAGGAGATAAGGAGGATAGATTAATGTTAAAAATAAAAGACGGAATAGATTTAAAAGAGTTAGAAAAGTTTGGATTTCAGCATAGATATGAAAAGTGTTATGAATACATAAGAGAACTTGAAGGAAAAACTGCTTATAGAGTATATACAACGAAGAATCATCAATATTTACAAATAGAAATATTTGAACCAATGATAATTGCTAAAACTTTGCAAGATTTAATATATGACCTTATAAAAGCAGATTTAGTAGAGAAAGTTGAGGTATAACAAATGAATGATTTATTTAAGTGGATTTTCATTTTTGTCTGTGTGGTACTTATAAGTTTATTTTTACTTGGAAGTATAAGCGTTTTTATAATTAAAGAAAAGTCGGACAAGATTAACGAGTTAGAAATTATTGTAGAACAACAAGAACAAGAAAAAGCTGTTTATTTGAAGATGTTGGAGGACAAATAAAATGAAATTATTAACAAGTATTGGAATAGCAATATTAATAACTTTTGGAATGATATTTGCTGCAATGGTAGCAATAGCACTTGATAATTTTATGCAAGAACACGAAACATTAGGAACAATTATAGGCTTTGTAATATGGATAGGATTAATAACATTTTTAGTGTGGTAAGGGAGAAACAAAATAATGGAAGAAGATAAAAAATGTATAAGTTTTGAAATAAAAACACCGAAAACTATATCAGAAAGTGAATTTATCGCATTAGTCTATAGATTAGAAAAGTTAAAAAATAATACTGAATTTTGTGGATTAACTGTTATGGAAATGCACGACCACAATAGGAACATACAAGAGATGCAGGACATATTAGAGCATTTTAAAATACATTTGATTGAAGGAGAGGAATAAATATGAGAAATAGAGCTATAAGAAGAAAAGAGGTTAAGAAACAATATCATACTTATAAGAGACGAAGTAAAAAAGAAATAAAATTAAGCTTTGTCGAATATTGGCGAAAAAAATAGAAAATTAGGAGGGTCAATATGGATTTAGATGATGAAGAATTAGAAGCTACTAGAAAGTTGTTGCGGAGTTGATAAAGTTAAAGAGAAAACAGCTGATGAGATGTTTGAAGAATTAGGGTATGAAAAACAAAACAACCCAGAAAGAGAAATTGTATATAAAATGAATGAATTCCATATTATAAGATTTTGGAAACCTTCGCAACAAATAATAAAACAAGATGAACAAGGGTTATATATGGGTATAAATATGCAAGAACTAAAAGCAATAAATAAAAAATGTAAGGAATTGGGGTGGTTAGATGCACGAAATGCTTAAAATTTTAATAAAACAAAGTTTAATAAATGAGAAATTATTACAAGCTATATTAATATGTTTGGGCGTAAAGGAAGATGGTGTACAAGAAATTACTAAAAGTATTGAAAAACATATAGATAAGGAGATTAAATGGGATGAGTGATATAGAGAGATTAGAAGAATATTTAGAAAACTGTAAAGAAAATAAGATTTATGATGAATTTACAGAAGCTATTGCGAATCTTATAAAGAGAAATAAAAAACTTGAAGAAAAAGAGTTCGATTATATGGCAATTTATCTGGACGGAGTTTTTACAGAAAAAAGTCGATGGAATTATAAAATAATAAAAAAGATAGAAGATTTTAAAAAGGTTAGAGAAGAAATAATAAAATATTCGACTCAAAATCCAGATTCTGCTTATGATTTAAAACGAAATGATTACTGTATATCTATGTTACAAGAACTTTTACAAGGAGAACAATAAAAAAGGAGGTAGTTATGGAAGATTTTAAAGATTTAGGAAACAAAATCTTGGAATCACTCGATGACCTCAAAAAATTAATCATTAAGTCTGAGACTTCGCAGGAATCAGAAATAAAAACTCATAAACGTTATGAGATTAGAGGCAACATAAAACTTGATAATTTTGAACAGAAACTAATAGTGAACGGCACAGAAAAACAACTTACATACAAAGAGTGGGCTATAATTAGAGAGTTTATTAATTCTCCAGATGGAATGAGAACTTTAGATGAACTGTGTGAGAATATTTATGGATATACGTTAGATGATTCTGCAAAATGTAACATTAGGACGGCAATATCTCGCATAAGACAAAAAGCAAGTGATATTATTATTCTTAAAACCGTTAAAGGTGTGGGATATTTGCTTAAAGAAAGAAATAAAGATGACGGAACTGATTGAATATTATAAAAAGAACGTGTGTCCGTTTTGTAATAATTACAATACTAAAAATTGTACAGAAGAAATACTTGAAAATTATAGCGATGATTCTAAAAAAGTAAGTTGTAAAAATTATAATGCTAACATAGAAAAGAACGAAGAAAAGAAAATTAGACATTTATATACGTTGCCGCCAAAGTATTTTTCAAGAAATATGAGAGAAGTTTAGGAGGAGAAAATTATGAAATTTCCATTAGTGTCAAGGAAAAAATATGAAATATTAAAAGAAAATTTAAAAGTAAAAAACCAACACAACCAGGCTCTTGAAAAGAAGAGCAGAAAATTCCAAGAAGAAAATATTGAGCTAAAAAAAGAGTTAGACAGATTAAAAGATATATTACACTCTAAAGAATTATTAGAAAAGCAAAAAGAAATAGTTGTTTCAAGAACGTGTAAAAAATGTAATGCAATTTTTACGGTAGAGAAAAAGAATAGAACTCAATTATGTTCTAGTTGCAGGAATAAGAAAAAAGATAAAAAGAAAGTAGGGGAGTAGGAGTAAATGGAAGAAGAGGAGAAGAAAGAATACGTTGTACATAAGGTCAATGCAGGTTATAAATATACTGTATATAAACAAGAAAGAAACGGAATGAAATTCTACAAAATAGGTGTACCTAAGACTTTAATTGACGGACAAAAAGAGTGGGAATATATTCCTGTACAATTCAAAAAAGGAATAGAACTTGAAAACAAAACTACAATTAGAATAAAACAAGCTTTTGAAAATTTTAGGTATCTACCAACAGATACTAACCATTGGAATCCAATTTTTACTGTATTTATAAATGATTTTGAGACAATAAACGATAAAATAGAGGCATACAACGAAGAGATTCAAGAAGTTAATCTTGATGAGCTGCCATTTTAAAACCAGGAATTTAAGAGGGGAGAGATACCCTCTTAAAAATTTTTAAAAAAATTTTTTCGTATATATTCCTGAATTTTAAATATAGGACACCCACCTAGCAATTATGTAAAGTAATTTTGGCATTGTGGAGAACTTTTTAAAAACGGTGGATAAGTGTAAAAAATAAATACGTCTTACGCTTACGACAATGCGTGTAGAATTGATTTTTATATAAAAGGAATATAAGTATATGCTTAGAATAAAAAAAGGCTTAAAATTGATTTTAAAACGTCAAAATTAATTAGTTAAAATTAAAAATAAATAAAAGAATAAAGAGTATAAAAAAAGAACTTTTTCAAGTTCTTTTTTATTTTAATAATTTATTCATAAACCAATAGAAACCAGTTTTATCTTTTTTATGTTTTATTCCGCCTAAACCATCTACAAGCATTTTATGTTCTTCTTGTAACCTTGCGACGTTTTCTAAAAATCTTTTGTGTTTATATTCTTCGTCGCTTTCAAGTATTTCTTTTTTTGATTTTAAATCTTCTTGATATTCTTTATATATTTTTGATAATATCTTTAAATAGTTATTTGAAATATATTGTGATTCAATATCATTTAATTGTAATTGTTTTATTATTTCTGCTTTTCGTTCTATTGTTTTTAGTTCGTTATATTTTAAAGTTAAATTCTTTTCATAAGTAGACAAGTCATTATTGTTAACTGTTTTAGATAATTCATCATCAAAAATCCCTTGTAAACCGTTTTCAAGTCCTATATATAAGTCTTTTTGATATTCTTTTTCTTGCTGTGCTTTTTGTAATTGCGTTCTTAATTTTAAAATCTCTTTTTGTAAATCTTCTGCATTATATGCGTTTTGTCTTTTCAAGGTTTGCACCTCCTGAATCAATCCCAATTTTTAACACCTCCATTATAACATATTATTAAAATAAAAGGCAACTATTTGTTGCCTATGCAATTATTCTTATTTTTTTACCGTTCGAATATTTAACAACAAAGTCAAGATTCAAGGAATCACGTTCATTAATTTTTTTTATAATTTGATTTTTTAAATATTCTTGTTCACGTTCGTTTAAAGTATTTATAAAATCATTTATTTTTTTCTGTCTTAATTTTTGCATTTTTACACCTTCTTTAATATATTCCGTAATAGTCGCATAGGAAAGAACCTTCAAGTCTTTCACAAGCACTAAAAACATCTGTAAAGTTTTCGTAAGAATCATAACCGCCCAAATAAGCCCCTT
>Ga0247608_10002314_pt1 | contig 24153 bp, 21 predicted proteins | sample 176DNAGHGlowgp2_FD_193490 | JGI IMG/M metagenome (GOLD analysis project Ga0247608, IMG submission 193490) | Sheep rumen microbial communities from Palmerston North, Manawatu-Wanganui, New Zealand - 1766 DNA GHGlow gp2 | ecosystem: Host-associated > Mammals > Digestive system > Stomach > Rumen ... | reverse complement strand
ATCGGGGGAGACAGCATCTACAAAATGATGCTTCCTTACTGTGATAAGGCCATCATTACCAGGATCGACTATGCCTATGAGGCTGATACGCATTTTCCGGATCTTGAGGCCGATCCGGACTGGGTGCTTGAAGAAGAAGGAGAGGAGGAAACCTGCTTCTCCATAGAATACAGATATGAGACATACAGAAATCTCTCCCCGCTTCCTCTCGGCTGAGAGGACGGGATTCTCTGATATTCAGGGCTAAATTGTGCGGAAAAATGCTTTGAAATATACACGGAATATGGTATAATTTTTAAGATTATGTACGAGGAGGGGTTTTCCAATGTCTGAGAATATCATGTTGACAACCGGGGGTGGCTTTGACGGTTATACGATCAGGGAATATCTGGGTATCGTATCGGGTGAAGCTATTCTCGGTTCTAATTTTCTTAAGGGTATTGCGGCGAGCGTTACCAATGCATCCGATCAGGATCTTGTCAAGGTTGAGAAGGCAAAGGAGGATGCGGAGGCCAGACTGCTGAAGGCTGCAGCCGGGAAGAATGCAAATGCGATAATAGGGATCCAGACAGCATATACCACTCTTGAGGGTGGTTCATTCGGAGCCATTGCAACCGGTACGGCGGTAGTAGTTGAGGAGATCCCGGCGGAGACGGAACGGATCAGCAAGGATCTGGTGGTAATGAATTATTATGCCAGACTTGTCCCGCGTCCCGTAAAGGTTATGCTTAAGGAGCGCATTGACGGCGAGGTCGATATGAAGGTGCTGTTCTTCAACTACAACAAGGAGGACATCCTCGGCATTCGCGGAAATGTTGAATTTACAAATCTCTATGACGAGAGACTGATAGTTAAGGATGTGGATTTTGTATTTAAGAAGGGAAATGTAACCCAGATAGAATCCGAGTTCGTGCCGGCACAGGTAAGCGTAAATGATGTGCTTCTCCTTAAGGAAGCAAGGGTCATTGTCAGCAAGTATGCTACTCCGAGAGGAGTATTTGCCTGCAATGATACACCCATCAATGTCAGCATGAGCGCAAGGCGCCTTGAATCCCTCAAGGCAAAACGCGGTCTGGATGCGGTTGAAAAATATCAGACAGACGGCATGATATGGACCTGTAACTGCGGACATGTGAACGAGGCGGGCACGGATGAGTGCATTGTCTGCGGACGTAAGCATGACGATATAAAGGTAACCACAACATTTAATTATGAGGAAATGATCGACAAGATGCGCGAGAAGGAGTACGTTCTGGAGATCAAGGATGTGCTCATGGATTATATCAAGTCGATCGATGCGAGGTACCGTCTGCAGCTGCTCGAGATCATGGAATCGGGTATTCAGTATGAGAAGACCCGTGGAAATATGAAGGATACCGTGATCGAAAAGGTAGAAAAGGTCTTTGAGGAAGAAGACCGATAATCTTAGATACGAGGTGAACAGAGTTGGGCTCCGGACTTAGCATGACAAGTGTAAATAAGATAAAAGAGCTTGCAGAGGCAAGGGAGTACAGTCTCGCAGTGGAGATACTGGATTCCCAGAACCTTGAAGCCTCTCTGAATCCGCAGTTTCTGAGGATATGCGGAGAGGTGTATGAAAATGTCGGAAGATACAGGGATGCCCGTAACATGTATGTTAAAGCGCATGTCATGGGACCTGAATCGGGGAGGATCATTTTCTCACTGATAAGATTTTATCTGAAACTGGGATATCGTAAGCTGGCGGAGCTTTACCGTGAACAGTATATAGCCTCCGTGCACGGCTCGGAACAGGAGATACGCAAGCTGTCATATGTTCTGGAAAAGGCAAGAAGAGCGCCGCTTTCCGAACTCAGGGGATACCTGGATCCCTGGTTCATTCATGATATGGATGAGGAGTGGAGCTTTGAGCTTTTCCTTATAAATTTCATGGACGGGCAGGATACGGAGATGCTTGCCTCGGACTACCGCGCGACCTTCAGAAGGAGCAGGAGGAGCGAACAGGTAGAGGGCGTCCTGCAGGGGAGGCTTTCCGCTGAAGAACTCTTTTATATCTACGCCGACGAGGAGCGGGAGGATAAAGACCCTGAGGAAGAGGATATCCGGAGACTTGAGCTTGAACAGCTGAAGAAGGATTATGACAGACTGCATCCGGATGATGCAAGTATCATCGAGGATGAAGCGGAAGAAGATGATGAAGGAGAAGCTGAGATCCTGGATACTCCGGATACGGAGACAAAATTCAAATCATTTTTGAAACGTAAATTCAGGAAGAAGCCTAAAGAAGACGAAGAGGATTCCGAAGAGACCGAAGAAGTGACCGGGGAAGCCGGTGACGGTGCGGAAGCTGATGAGGCTGATAAAGAGCAGCAGACCTCCGGGGAAGAGGAGGAAAGTCCTGCGGAAGACGGTGAAGAGCCGGACGGAGAAAAAACAGACGCCGAACCCGGGACCGATGACGGGGAGGAAAGCGGACAGCCCGAAAAGAAAGCCGGGGGATGGGTAAGGAATCTTGCAAGTTCCATTTCCGACCGTGGACGGAACAGGGAAGAGATGCAGGAGCTTACTGTTGATGAGGATTCGCTGCTCAGCGTTGATTTTGACGATGGTTTTGCGGCGGAGACGGATTCCATAGCGGATCTTGCGCCTGCGGCTGAGGAGGAATACGAGAATCCATTCGATATAATCAATGCCTACAGGATAGCTGAAAATGAGAGCAGATCATTTCAGATTCCCTTTGAGACGAGAACTAATGAAGTGGTCGAGGAAGAACCGGGATCTGAGGCTGAATGGAATAATGAGCCTGAAACTGTGGAAGAGCCTGAGGCCGAACGGGAGGCTGAACCGGAAATTGCGGATGAGCCTGAACCGGAGGCAGTGACTGAAGAGGCGGTGATCATACCCGAAACAGAACCTGAACCGGTGAATGAATTCAGGATTGAACCCGAGACTGAACCGGAGACAGAGAAAGAACCCGAGGTTGAATGGGAGGCTGAACCGGAAATCGCGGATGAGCCTGAACCGGAAATCGCGGATGAGCCTGAACCGAAAATCGCGGATGAGCCTGAACCGGAGCCTGAGACTGAAGCAGAAACGGAGCCGGAACCTGAACCGGAACCCGAGGCTGAAGAAAAACCTGAGCCTGAGACTGAAGCAGAACCTGAACCGGAGCCGGAGCCTGAGACTGAAACAGAACCGGAACCTGAGACTGAAACAGAACCTGAGCCTGAGACTGAAACAGGACCGGAACCTGAGACTGAAGAAAAGCCTGAACCGGAGTTCAAAACAGAACCTGAACCGGTAAAGGAACCGGAGATGAAAAAAGAGTCGGATTTTGACAGGCAGGCAAGAGAATCAAATGAAAAACTTGATGAAGGACTGCAGGAGGAGGAAAGGCTTCAGAGAGAAGCCGAAGCGCTTCTTGCATCCCTCGGAATAAAACTATAATGGATCTGCTGTGATGTGGGGTATGCAGACAAGAAGGAGGTAACATCAGTGGCTATTGATCAAAGAGAAGCGTTGATCGCGGCTGTGCGTGCACAGGTGGAGAAGGAGAAAGCCGAGAAGGCTGCAAAGCTTAAGAAGGAACAGGAAGCCAGGGCTCTTAAAGGCGGTGGGGTCAAGAAGGAAGAAACAGGCAAACCGAAATATAAGACCCTGACGCCGGAAGAACTTGCCAAAATCGAGGAAAGAAAACGCCGTAAGAGAGCGGAGGAACTGGGACTTAATCTTGATAATAACGGCGAGATCAAGGAAGAACCCGATGAGGGCGAAACTGTTGTATTAAACGCAAATATGGCGCCCAAGTCCGGCGCAAGCGGACTCGAGGGGATCGGACAGGGACTCGGAGCCGCAAAACCCAAGGGCGGCGGACTCGGAGCAATCCCCGAGGGCGGTCTCGGACTTGACCTTGAAACAGAGGTCCTTACGTCAGACAAGGTTAAGATCGTCAGCGGCAAGGAAGAAGTTAAGGGCAAGCATACAGGCAAGTTCTCTTCGGATGGCGTAAGTACTGTCAGTGCAAGCTCCTCCAAATGGGAGAAGACCGAGAGCCCCAAAAAAGCTGAAGAGATGGAGAGTATACTGCCCACAAACCGCAGGACTCCGTCAAATGATGTTGACAGCATGTACGATCTGGATGATGAAGATACAGGATTCGATGCACAGCTGAAAGCAGTTGCGGATAAGGCTCCCAAGCAGAAGGAAGAAGAGAAGCACGAAGAAGAACCTGTACAGGAGGAAGTTGTACAGGAGAAGCATAAGAAGAAGACCAGCACAATAGATGAGCAGGAGCGCCGCCTCGAGGCTGCCCGCGAAAAGGCTGCCGCAAAGAAGAGAGCAGCGGAAGAAGCCAGAAGAGCTCAGGAGGAAGCTGCGCAGAAGGCCAGGGAGGATGCCGCAAGAAAGGCTGAAGAAGAACGCCGGAAGGCCGAAGAAGAGCGCAGAAGGCTGGATGAAGAGGCACGCGCAAGGGCTGAAGAAACCCGCAGGAAGAAGGCAGAGGAAGCCGCAAAGAAGAAGGCTGAGGAAGAGGCTAAGCGTAAGGCTCTTGATGAGGAGCGTAAAAAGGCAGCAGAGGAAGCAAGAAAGCAGAAGGCTCAGGAAGCTAAGAAGCTTGCCAAGGAAAAGGCACTTAAGGATGTTGAGGATGCCCGCCGCGAGCAGGAAGAGGCTAAGGCTGTCATTGCTTCTGCAGAAGGTTATGAGAAGGAAGCAAGCCGTCTGGATGAAGAGGCCGAGAAGGCTCATGATGAGAAGAAGCGTATACTTCAGGCTGCAGATGAGGAGATAACAAGGGCCGAAGAGGCAAAGACAGCGGCTGTAAATAAGGCTAAGGAAGCTGTTGAGGCAGCCAGAAAGGCTAAGGAAGAAGCCGTAAAGAAGGCTGAAACGGCCGTAGCGGAAGCAGAGGCGGGAGTTGCAGCGGCTGTAGAGGCTGCAAGGAAGTCCGCAGAGGAAGAACGCGCAAGGCTGAAGGCTGCCGCAGAGGCAAGACAGGCACAGCACCTTGAGGAAGAAAAGGCTGCGGAAGAGGCTGAGAAGAAGGCTGCAGAAGAAGCTGAAAAGAAGGCCGCAGAAGAGATCGCTCAGCTTGAAGCTGAAGCAAAGAAGAAGGAAGAAGAAGAAAAGGCAAAGATTGCCGAGGCTGCAGAAGCAAGAAAGAAGGCTGCCGAAGAGCGCGGCCGCATAGAGACAGAGGCAAAGTCCAGGATCGAGGCAGGTAAGACTGCTGCCGAGGAAGCAAGAAAGAAGGCTGCCGAAGCAATCCGTCTTCTTGAGGAAGCAAAGAAGGAAGAAGATGCGGCCAAGAAGGATGTTGCCGATGCCGAGAAGGTCCTTGCGGCGCAGAAGAAGGCTGCGGATGATGAGGCTAAGAAGGCTGAAGCCGAAAGCAGCGGCCTGAAGGAGATCGCAGTAAGGCTGGCGGCCGATATAGAGGCAAAGAAGAAGGCCATTGAAGACGCTGCAAGGAAGCTTGCCGCCGAAAAGAAGAGGAAATCAGCTGAGGCTGCAGCAAGGAAGGCAGCCGATGAAGAAAAGAAGAAAAAGGAAGAGGCTGCAAAGGAGAAGGAGCTTGACGGAGCTGTTGCAAAGGCTGAGGTTGCAGCTGCTGCCGGAGTAGCTGCCGCTAAAAAGGCTGTTGATCAGGCAGTTAAGGACGGCGATAAGAAGATCGCCGAGGCAGAAAAGTCCGTTGCAGAAGTTGAAAAGGCAGAAGACGTAAAGATAGCAGCAGCAAAGAAACATAAGGAAGAAGAGAAGACCAGACAGAGGAGCCTTGAACTCGAAAGACTAAAGATACGCGAAGAGGCAATCAAAAAGGTTGAAGAGATCAAGCGTAAGGCCGAAGAAGCAAAGAAGACCATTGAGGAAGCGAAGAAGAAGGAGGCTGAAGCACAGAAACGTGCCGAGGAGGCTGATAAGATCGAGGTTGATCTTACCACTCCGCAGGAAGAGGGAACCCTTCCCATCGCAGCATATTATCTTGAAAAATATCTCGGTATCGATAATGCAGCGGAAGAGATCGTTTATTCCTTCAATGATATCGCCGCAAATCCGGATAAGTCCAGGAATATCGTTATCCTTGGTAAATACGGTTTCGGTTCCGTATGCGTAGGCGAAGACTTTGCGCGCAGCTTCTATGATATCGGCCTCAGTTCATCAAAGGTTATAGCAAAGATCCGTGCACAGGGCCTTAACAAGCTGACCGATGATAAGCTTGAGGAGAATATGAAGAAGCTTGCCGGCGGCTGCATGGTTGTTGAGAATGCGGGTCTTCTGAAGCCCGAGCGTATTTCAAAGATAGTGGAGCTTGGCAAAAAGGATAATTATGATTATGCCATCGCTCTTACCGGCGAGATCGATTCCATTTCCAGACTTCTTGCCGACTGCAAGGAGGTTGTGCCTGAATTCAATTATCTGATCAATCTTTCCGAGATAACCAATGATGAAATGTTCAACATTTCATTCGGCTACATCCTTGAGAGAGGATATCAGGGTATCGATAATATCGAAGGCAAGCTGAGAAATATGTTCCTTGCAATGGAGACCGGTAACCTTGACCGTCTTCTGAAGGGAGTTAATGAAGCTATTGACCGCTGTGATGCAAGAGAAAAGGCGGCCGGCATTGACAGGAAGGTGCTTATGCCTGAGGATCTTCAGTAATCATTGTAACTTTTCAGTGCCCCACGACTCCGGATGCTTTATTTCCGGAACCGTGGGGCGCTGAATATACGGAATAGGGTAACTGTCAGGCGCGACGCAAGGGAGGCGGGACAGTTATGGGACTGATCACGAGGTAGCGACATGTATCGTATAGACATGGGAATAGATCTGGGCACCTCCAAGGTGTGCATCTACATGCGGGATAAAGGAATTGTTATCAACCAGCCCGCGGTGGTGGCATATCAGCCTAAGGAAAAGAAAATACTGGCGGTAGGAATAAGGGCAAAACGTATGCTGGGCAAGACTCCGGAAGGGATACTGGTGGAGCACCCATTGTCAGGAGGCGTTATCTCCACATACACTCTGGCGGAGCGTATGATCAAGGCCTTTGTAAAGAATGCCCTGAAGAAGCGGCATATCTGGGGCCGTCCGAACATTTGCGTATGTACGCCTGCCGGAATAACCGAAGTAGAACGGAGAGCAGTGGAGGATGCGGTGGTACGTACCGGCGCAAGACAGGTATTCGTTCTGGAATCATCCATAGCGGCAGCCATCGGGACAGGCGTGGATATAATGGAGACCGTAGGCCACATGGTAGTGGATATAGGCGGCGGGACCACTGATATCGCGGTTATCTCCGCCGGTAATATCGCTGCCGGAACAAGCATCAAATGTGCGGGAGATGCTTATACCGAGGCGCTCATCCGCTATGTAAAGCGGAAATACAACATTGAACTCGGAGAGCTCTCGGCGGAGGACGCCAAGCTGGAGGTGGGATCGGTAATGCTTCGTAAGCAGGACATTTCCTATGAAGTAAAGGGTAAGAATATCCTGACCGGACTGCCGGTGCGGCTGGAGCTTTCGGCAAATGAGACAGTTGCCGCCTTCGAGGACCAGACCAACCAGATCATAACCGCGATAGTGGGAGTGCTTGAGAATACCCCGCCGGAGCTTGTGAGTGACATTTCGGCGGAGGGTATACTTCTTTCGGGCGGCGGAAGCCTTATCTACGGTATGGAGAGGCTGATCCGCGAGAAGACGGGCCTCAGGGTGTCCCTTAGCGATGAACCTGAAAATGTGGTGGCTGCCGGCGCAGGCATGGCCGGGGAGTACATCATGCTGCAGGATGAAGAAAAAAGGGAAAGGTCTGAGTAAATTAGTAATTGCGGGAGTCCCGTGTTTATGGTAATATGGTAAAAGACTGTGCAGAGAACGGATGGCGCATTTTATTACCGTTCTTCACAAATATTATTTCAAATGAATGGAGGATTTATCTATGGCAAAGAAGGTTGTCCTGGCAGGCGCATGCCGTACTGCGATCGGAACAATGGGCGGATCGCTTTCAACCACTCCGGCTGCGGAGCTTGGTGCGATCGTTATCAAGGAGGCATTAAAGAGAGCAGGTGTTGATCCGGCTGCAGTAGACCATGTGTATATGGGCTGCGTTATCCAGGCAGGTCAGGGTCAGAATGTGGCACGTCAGGCGTCCATCAAGGCAGGCCTTCCTATAGAAGTACCGGCAGTGACCGTTAACGTAGTATGCGGTTCCGGTCTTAACTGCGTAAATATGGCTGCTCAGATGATACAGGCAGGCGATGCCGACATCGTAGTGGCAGGCGGTATGGAGAACATGTCCATGGCTCCCTATGCGGTTATGCAGGGTCGTTACGGATATCGTATGAATGACGGCAAGCTGGTTGATACCATGGTTAAGGATGCTCTTTGGGATGCATTTAATGATTATCACATGATCAAGACCGCTGACAATGTAGCAGAGCAGTGGGGCCTGACCAGGGAAGAGCTTGATGTTTTTGCGGCAAACAGCCAGAACAAGGCCTGTGCAGCTATAAAGAACGGTGAATTCAAGCGTGAGATCGTTCCCGTTGAAGTTAAGAAGAAGAAAGAAACAATTATATTTGATACGGATGAGGGCCCGCGTGAGGGTTCAACTCCCGAGATCCTTGCCCGTCTTAAGACCATCAATCCCGGCGGATATGTAACTGCCGGAAATGCTTCGGGTATCAATGACGGTGCTGCCGCACTCGTTGTAATGTCCGAGGAGAAGGCTAAGGAACTTGGCGTTAAGCCTATGGCTACTTTCATTGCCGGCGCTCTTGCAGGTGTTGATCCGTCCATCATGGGCATTGGACCTGTTGCCGCTACAAAGAAGGTTATGGCTAAGACCGGTTACAAGATCGAGGACTTTGATGTTATCGAGGCAAATGAGGCATTTGCGGCTCAGTCGGTTGCAGTTGGAAAGGAACTCGGTATCGATGTTGAGAAACAGCTGAATCCCCGTGGCGGCGCTATCGCCCTCGGCCACCCGGTTGGCGCATCGGGAGCCCGTATCCTTGTAACACTGCTTCACGAGATGGAGGATAAGGACCTTAAGAAGGGCCTTGCAACTCTTTGCATCGGCGGCGGTATGGGATGCGCAACCATCGTTGAGAGAGACTAAATATAGATGTCATCCTTTGCTGGGCGAAGGATCTTGAAATAAGGAGAATAACATGGCATTTGTAACATATAAGGAAAAGGGTTATGTAGGCATAGTGACCATCAACCGTCCCAAGGCTCTGAATGCGCTTAACAGCGAGGTCCTCGAGGCTTTGGATGCTGTATTCAGCGATATCGACACAGACAGGATCCGTGTTGTCATCCTGACCGGCGCAGGCGAGAAGTCCTTTGTGGCAGGCGCAGATATCGGCGAGATGTCCACACTTACACAGAAGCAGGGCGAAGCTTTCGGCAAAAAGGGAAATGATGTATTCCGTAAGATCGAGACCTTCCCCGTTCCGGTCATTGCAGCTGTCAACGGATTCGCTCTCGGCGGCGGAAATGAGCTGGCTATGAGCTGCGATATCCGCATCTGCTCCGAAAATGCTGTATTCGGTCAGCCCGAGGTTGGCCTTGGCATTACTCCCGGATTCGGCGGAACACAGCGTCTTGCACGTCTTGTTGGCCCCGGTATGGCTAAGCAGCTTATCTTTACCGCAAGAAATATCAAGGCTGACGAGGCTTATCGCATCGGTCTTGTAAATGCGGTATATCCGCTTGAAGAGCTGATGGAACAGGCCATGAAGATGGCAGAGACCATCGCGGCTCAGGCTCCCATCGCGGTTCGTAACTGCAAGGAGGCTATCAATTCCGGATTGGATGAGGAAGATATGGATAAGGCCATCCGTATCGAAGAGAGGCTCTTCGGTTTCTGCTTCCAGACAGAGGATCAGATCTCCGCAATGGCCAATTTCCTTGAGAAGGATAAAGAGAAGAAGCTTAAGGTGGTTCCCTTCAGCAATAAGTAATAAAAAAACGTCCTCTGCTCCGTATTTTCGGGGGAGAGGGCGTTCCATTGCATAAAAAAGTTTCTATTCACACGGTGCGGATGCACTTTTCCATCTGTCGGCGGGGTGAATAGTCCAATAAAAAATATTAGGAGGATGTACAAATGGTAGTAGGTGTAGTTGGCGCAGGAACCATGGGTTCAGGTATTGCACAGGCTTTCGCAATGACAGACGGATATGAAGTGCGTCTTTGCGACATCAAGCAGGAATTTGCTGACGGTGGTAAGGCTAAGATCGAAAAGAACATGAAATTCCTGGTCGGAAAGGAAAAGATCACCCAGGAGAAGGCAGATGAGGTACTTGGCAAGGTTAAGACAGGCCTCAAGGACATTTGCAGCGACTGTGATCTCGTTATCGAGGTTTGTCCCGAGGTTATGTCCATCAAGAAGGATACATTTAAGGAACTGCAGGCTATAGTTCCCGCAGGCTGCATTTTTGCATCAAATACATCCTCTCTTTCCATTACCGAGATCGGCGCAGGTCTGGACCGTCCGCTGATCGGTATGCATTTCTTCAACCCGGCTGACCGTATGAAACTGGTTGAGGTTATCGCCGGCGGAAATACTCCGGATGCTCTTGTAGATACTATCAAGAAGATCGCTTCGGATATCGGCAAGACACCTGTTCAGGTGGCTGAGGCTCCAGGCTTTGTTGTTAACCGTATCCTTATCCCCATGATCAATGAGGCAGTCGGCATCTATGCTGAAGGTATCGCATCCGTAGAGGATATCGATACAGCTATGATGCTCGGTGCATCTCACCCCATGGGACCCCTTGCACTCGGCGACCTTGTAGGTCTTGATATCGTTCTTGCGATCATGGAGGTTCTTCAGGCGGAGACCGGAGATTCCAAGTACCGTCCGCATCCGCTGCTCCGCAAGATGGTTCGTGCCGGCAAGCTTGGACGTAAGACAGGCGTAGGCTTCTACGACTACAGCAAGAAGTAAGCATATGTCATCCTGAACCAGACCGGGGGATTTTCCGCCGGTGTACCGGACACGGAATGATATTGTAATATATAAGATAATATATATGGAGGACTAAATTCATGGATTTTTCTTTAGACAAGAAGCATGAAATGGCGAGAACCCTGTTCCATGACTTTGCCGAAGCAGAAGCAAAGCCGCTGGCACAGGAGATCGATGAGCAGCACAGATTCCCGAGAGAGACTGTTGACAAGATGGCTAAGTACGGTTTCCTCGGCATCCCGGTTCCGAAGGAATACGGCGGACAGGGCTGTGATATACTGACCTATGTAATGTGCGTTGAGGAGCTTTCAAAGGTTTGCGGTACCACGGGCGTTATCGTTTCCGCACATACATCTCTCTGCGTAGATCCCATTCTTACCTATGGTACAGAAGAGCAGAAGCAGAAATATCTGCCTGACCTTGCTTCAGGTAAAAAGCTCGGTGCTTTCGGACTTACCGAGCCCGGTGCAGGTACAGATGCTCAGGGACAGCAGACAAAGGCTGTTCTTGATGAGGAAGCCGGCGAGTGGATCCTGAACGGTTCCAAGTGCTTCATCACCAACGGTAAGGAAGCTGACGTATACATCGTTATCGCCGTTACCGGTGTCGTTGAGAAACGCGGAAAGAAGATGAAGGAGATCTCTGCATTTATCGTTGATAAGGGAACTCCGGGCTTCACATTCGGTACAAAGGAGAACAAGATGGGTATCTGCGGTTCTTCAACCTACGAACTGATCTTCTCCGACTGCCGCATCCCGAAGGATGCACTGCTGGGTCAGAAGGGCAAGGGCTTCAACATCGCCATGCATACACTGGACGGCGGCCGTATCGGTATCGCCGCACAGGCACTCGGTATTGCTGAGGGCGCTCTTGAGCGTACCATCAACTACACCAAGGAAAGAAAGCAGTTTGGCCGTTCCATCGCTCAGTTCCAGAATACACAGTTCCAGCTTGCCGATATGGCAACAAAGGTTGAGGCTGCAAAGAATCTGGTTTACAAGGCTGCCATGACCAAGGACCAGTATACCAAGGATCACACAACCTCCTACAGTGTTGAGGCTGCTATGGCTAAGCTTTACGCAGCAGAGGTTGCTATGGAAGTAACAACCAAAGCAGTTCAGCTCCACGGTGGTTACGGATATATCCGTGAGTACGAAGTAGAGCGTATGATGCGTGACGCTAAGATCACAGAGATCTACGAAGGAACTTCAGAAGTTCAGCGTATGGTAATCTCTGCAAATCTGTTAAAGTAAGGAGGGTACAAACGTGAAAGTTGTTGTATGTGTAAAGCAGGTACCTGATACAAAGGGCGGAGTTAAGTTTAAGCCGGACGGAACACTGGACCGCGGCGCTATGCTTACCATCATGAATCCGGATGATAAGGCCGGTCTTGAAGCAGCTCTTCGTCTTAAGGATGAATACGGTGCAGAAGTAACAGTAGTAACAATGGGACTTCCCAAGGCTGAGGAGGTTCTTCGCGAGGCTATCGCCATGGGCGCAGATAAGGGTATCCTCGTAACCGATCGTGTACTCGGCGGTGCCGATACCTGCGCTACCTCCCAGACTCTGGCAGGAGCTATCCGCAACCTTGAGTATGATCTTATCATCACAGGCCGTCAGGCTATCGATGGTGATACCGCACAGGTAGGACCCCAGATCTCCGAGCATCTCGGAATCCCGGTAATCTCCTATGCTGAAGAGATCAAGATCGACGGCGACAGCGTTATCGTAAAGCGTCAGTATGATGACAGATATCATATGCTGAAGGCTCAGATGCCCTGTCTTATTACCGCTCTTTCTGAGTTAAATGAGCCCCGTTACATGACGCCGGGCGGAATCTTTGACGCTTATGACGCAGAGATCACCGTTTGGGGCAGAGCTAACCTGGTTGATGTTGAGGATTCAAACCTGGGTCTTAAGGGATCACCGACACAGATCGCCAAGGCTTCCGACAAGGTTCGGAAGGGTGCCGGCGAGAAGGTTACCCTGGATACACCTGATGAGTCTGCTGACTACATCGTTTCCAAGTTACAGGAAAAGTTCGTTATCTAATTGAAGGAGGGTAATTTGTAATGGCATTAGAAGAATACAAGGGCGTTTTCGTATTCGCCCAGCAGGTAGATAATCAGATCAGCAATATCGCCTATGAGCTGATCGGAAAAGGCAAGGATCTTGCTGCCGACCTCCAGACTGAGGTAACAGCTGTCCTGGTCGGTTCCGATGTTAAGGGTCTGGCAGATAAGCTGGCAGAATACGGTGCAGACCGCGTTATCGTAGTAGATGATCCCGAGCTGAAGGAGTACAGGACAGAGCCCTATACCCACGCGCTGGCTTCGGTTATCGAGAAATATAAGCCCGACATTTTCCTTATCGGTGCAACGGCTATCGGCCGTGACCTTGGACCCCGTGTGTGCGCACGTATCCATACAGGTCTTACCGCAGACTGTACACAGCTGGATATCGGTGATTTCCCGCTGGTAGCTATTCCGGGAAGAGAGCAGAAGCACAATCAGCTTCTTATGACCCGTCCCGCATTCGGCGGAAATACCATCGCTACCATCGCATGTCCCGATTTCCGTCCCCAGATGGCTACGGTACGTCCCGGCGTTATGCAGAAGAAGGACAGGGTTAAAGGCGCCAAGGCAAATGTTGAGGAGTTCAACCCCGGATTCACACCGAACAGGAACTATGTTGAGATCCTTGACATCGTTAAGGCTGTATCCGATGTTGTTGATATCCAGGATGCAAAGATCCTTGTGTCCGGAGGACGTGGAGTCGGTTCGGCAGAGAACTTCAAGATCCTGGAGGATCTTGCCGCAGCAATCGGCGGACAGGTTTCCTGCTCACGTGCGGTAGTTGATTCAGGCTGGAAGCCGAAGGAGATGCAGGTAGGCCAGACCGGTAAGACCGTACGCCCCCATGTTTATTTCGCGATCGGTATCTCGGGTGCGATCCAGCATGTGGCAGGTATGGAAGAGTCCGACATTATCATTGCCATCAATAAGGATGAGACAGCTCCGATCTTTGATGTTGCGGATTATGGTGTTGTAGGCGATCTTAACAAGATAGTTCCCGATCTTACAAAGAAGATCCTGGAAGCTAAGGCTGCCAAGGCACAGTAGGAGCATTGTTTGTATAAATAAAAAGCCGGGTAATTCAAACCCGGCTTTTTTTGAAAAGAGGTGAAAAAATGAAGATAGGCTTGATCATAGCCATTGAAAGAGAAATGATGGCTTTCCTGAAATTTGGCGGAGAAGTGACAACGAAACGGGTCGGCGGACGGGACATTTACAGCACGAAAATGTTCGGACATGAAGTGTCGGCCGTTATGTCCGGTTACGGAGAGATCGATGCGGCGGCTTCGACCCAGCTGCTGATCCTTGAGACCGGATGTGATATTATCATGAATTTCGGCGTGACGGGTGCGCTGATACCTGAGCTTGGTGTTGAGGATCTTTTTGTTGTCAGCCGTGTGCTCAACTATGATTTTGATATATCACCCATTGATCCTGTAGAGAGATATCAGTATCTTGAGTATCCGGATATATATATCCCCGTAGACGGGGAGCTGGTGGAAAAAGCAACCACTATCATGCCGAAGCTGAAAAAGGTTACGGTTGCCAGCGGGGGCAGGTTTATAGAGAAAAAGGAAGACAAGGATGCTCTGGCGGCGCTGGGATGCCAGATATGCGATATGGAGGCTGCCGCCATCGCAAGAACATGTCTGACAAACGGAATAAAATGCCTGTCCATAAAGTGCATAAGTGATACTTACGCAGGGGACGGGGGTGACTTTAATCAGAATGTGATCAAAAGCGCTGAAGTTGCGTTTGATGTCCTGAAGGAGATAATCAAAGCGTTCTGATCTGACATATGAAAATACAATAAATAGTAGACTATGTAAAAAGAATGTGTTATAATCTTGTGGCTTGTGGGATTTTGTTAGTTTTCAATCCCGCCGGCCACATTTTTAGAAGGATGACGTCGGAGAAGGACGTTCAGTATAAGGAGGAAGAACCAATGAGTTTATCTGTTGAGAAGCTGGAAGGAAATATGGCGGATCTTACGATCACAGTACCTGCCGAGGAATTTGAGAAGGCTCTTAAGGGAGCTTATAATAAGACAAAGGGCAGATTCCAGATGGCAGGCTTCCGTAAGGGCAAGGTGCCCATGACATATATCGAGAAGGTATATGGTCCTGAGGTATTCTACGAGGATGCCGCAAATGATCTTATCAATAAGACCTATCCCAATGAAGTGGATGGTATCGAGCTTGATATCGTATCACGTCCCGAGATCTCGGTAAGCCAGATCGAAAAGGGTAAGGACTTTGTCTATGTGGCAAAGGTGGCAGTCCGCCCCGAGGTTAAGCTTGGTGAATACAAGGGTATCGAGGTGGAAAAGGAGGATATCTCCGTATCCGATGAGGAAGTAAAGGCTGAGATCGCCAAGACTCAGAAAGAAAACGGACGTAAGGTGGCAGTTACAGACCGCCCCGCAAAGCTGGATGATGAAGTAAAGATCAACTTTGAAGGCTTTGTTGACGGAGAAGCTTTCGACGGCGGAAAGGGTGAGGACTATGCTCTGACTCTCGGTTCCCATTCGTTTATCGACACCTTCGAGGATCAGATCGTAGGAAAGTCTGTCGGTGAAGAGTTCGATGTAAATGTTACCTTCCCCGAAGAGTATCAGGCAGAGAATCTTGCAGGAAAGCCGGCTGTATTCAAGGTAAAGCTGCTCGGTATCACCGAGACGCAGCTGCCTGAGCTTGACGATGATTTTGCATCCGATGTATCCGCATTTGATACCTATGCGGAGTATGAGCAGGATGTAAAAAAGACTCTTGAGGTCCGCAAGAAGGATGCTGCCGAGAGAGCTAAGGAATCCAAGGTTATCGAGAAACTTATCGAGACTTCGGAGATGGATATCCCGGAACCCATGATCGAGCTTCAGCAGGACAGAATGCTCGAAGATTTCGGTATGCGCCTTTCCTACCAGGGACTTAAGCTGGATCAGTATCTTCAGATCACCAAGATGACAAAGGATGATCTTAAGGAGCAGATGAAGCCGGATGCCATCACACGCATCAAGTCCAGCCTGGTTGTTGAGGCTGTTGCAAAGGCAGAGGCTATCGAGGTCAGTGAAGATGAAGTAAATGAAGAGCTTGGCAAGATGGCTGAATCCTATCAGATGGAAGTTGAGAAGTTCAGGGATATGGTCGGCGACAAAGAGATCGACGCCATCAGGAATGATCTTAAGAACCGTAAGGCTGTTAAGCTTATGGCGGAAAGTGCCGTAGAGGTTGAGGCAGCTGCAAAGGAAGAAGAGTAACGTATAAAGGGGGGTTATGACATGGCATTGGTACCTACAGTCATAGAAACCAGCAGCCGCGGTGAGCGGGCGTATGATATATATTCCAGATTACTGAAGGAGCGCATCATTTTTCTCGGAGATGAGGTAAATGATGTGACGGCAAGTCTTGTGGTTGCACAGCTGCTCTTCCTTGAATCGGAGGATTCCACAAAGGATATCAATCTCTATATCAACAGCCCGGGCGGATCCGTAACTGCAGGGATGGCTATCTATGATACAATGAAATATATTAAATGTGACGTATCCACGATCTGTGTGGGAATGGCTGCCAGCATGGGCGCGTTCCTGCTTTCGGGCGGAACGAAGGGCAAGAGATTTGCTCTTCCGAATGCGGAGATCATGATCCACCAGCCCCTCGGCGGTATGCAGGGTCAGGCTACGGATATGCAGATCGCCGCACAGCATATACAGAGGACCAAGGAGAAGCTTCACAGGATACTTGCGGAGAACTGTGGAAAAACCTATGAGGAGATCCTTGCGGATTGTGAGCGCGATAACTGGAAGACTGCTCAGGAAGCCGCTGAATACGGACTGATCGATCAGGTGGTAGTTAACAGAAAGTAGGAGATCGAGGAAGAAAAAGTGGCAAATCGTATAGATGAAAAAAAGGTAAGATGCTCTTTCTGTAATAAATCCCAGGATCAGGTGCGTAAGCTGATCGCCGGTCCCGGAGTTTATATCTGCGACGAATGTGTGGATATATGTACGGAGATCATCGAAGTTGATAATGCCAAGGACCGGGATTCGGGAGAGATCAACCTTCTGAAACCCAAGGAGATCAAGGCTTTTCTTGATGAGTATGTTATCGGGCAGGAGGCGGCAAAGAAGGCTCTTTCGGTTGCCGTATATAACCACTATAAGCGCGTGCTTTCCGGCCGTTCCTTTGACGTGGAACTCCAGAAATCCAATATCATCATGGCAGGACCTACCGGATCGGGTAAGACCTATCTGGCGCAGACCCTTGCAAAGCTGCTGAACGTCCCCTTTGCCATAGCCGATGCGACCACACTTACCGAGGCCGGTTATGTGGGCGAGGATGTGGAGAATATCCTGCTGAAGCTTATACAGGCGGCAGATTACGATGTGGAACGTGCGGAAAAGGGTATAGTATATATCGACGAGATCGATAAGATCACCAAAAAGAGCGAGAATGTATCCATCACCCGGGATGTTTCCGGTGAGGGCGTACAGCAGGCTCTCCTTAAGATAATTGAGGGAACCATGGCATCGGTGCCTCCCCAGGGAGGAAGAAAGCATCCGCAGCAGGAGCTTATACCTATCGATACCACGAATATCCTCTTTATCTGCGGAGGAGCATTTGACGGACTCGATAAGGTGATCGAGAACAGGATAGGAAAAAAGTCCATAGGATTCAATGCGGAGATAGAAGATAAGAAATTGGGAGATACCGATGATATCCTGAAGCAGGTTCAGCCCCAGGATTTTGTAAAATACGGTATCATTCCGGAATTTGTCGGACGTGTTCCGGTTATCGTGACGCTGGATCAGCTGGATGAGGATGCGCTTGTTAATATCCTTGTGAAGCCAAAGAGTGCCATCACAAAGCAGTATCAGAAGCTGTTTGAGCTGGATGATGTTGAGCTTACCTTCGCGGAGGATGCATTGCGGGAGATCGCAAAGGAAGCGATGGAGAGAAATACAGGAGCCAGAGGTTTGCGGGCGATCATGGAGAAGTCCATGATGGACCTTATGTATGAGATCCCGTCGGATGATACCATTAAGAGCATCTTCATAACGAAGGAAACGATCACTGACGGCGCAGCTCCCGTTAAAGGCTTCAGGGACAAGCCGAAGACGCGGCGGAGCAGGATACGCCAGGCAGGAACCGGAACCGGCGGACCTGATTCGGGTTATGCCGATTCACCATATTAAACTACTGTACAGCGCCCCGTGATACCCCGGGTACAGCATCCGGAAAGCGGGAAAGCGCAGATTGGCCATATGCCGATAAGGACAAAAAGATATGATAATAAAGCAGTCGGAGCTTGAAACCGTTTGCGGCGTTACCAGTAAACTTCCGGAGCACGATGCTCCGGAGTTTGCTTTTGCGGGCAAATCCAACGTAGGAAAATCTTCCCTGATCAATGGCCTGATGAATCGAAAGAACCTTGCCCGTACCTCACAGCAGCCCGGCAAGACCCAGACGATCAATTTTTACCGCATCAATCAGGAATTCTATTTTGTGGATCTTCCCGGTTATGGGTACGCAAAGGTTTCCGAGACGGAAAAGGCAAAATGGGGAAAGATGATAGAGAGATACTTAAGAAGCAGTAAGACGCTGCAGCTGGTATTTCTTCTTATCGACATAAGACATAAGCCCGGAGAGAATGACAGACTCATGTATGACTGGATCTGCTCAAACGGGTTTAAGCCGGTGATAGTGGCAACAAAGCTTGACAAGATAAACCGCAGCCAGAAGGATAAGCAGATCAGATTGATACGTGAAAGCCTCGCCTGCGGCACGGAAACGATAGTAATCCCGTATTCTGCCGTTACGAAACAGGGACGGGATGAACTGCTTCAATTGATGGATGAACACATGAAAGGAGATGAGTAAATGGATCTTATACCCAGCTTTTCGGTAGACCATACCAGGATCATACCGGGCATTTTCACCAGCAGAGTGGATAAGGTGGGCAGCGAAACCGTGTCCACTTATGATATAAGGGTTACAAAGCCGAATGCAGAGCCGGCAGTTGATGTTGCTGCCATGCATTCCCTTGAGCATATCATAGCAACCTTCCTCAGAAATGATCCGGACTGGAAGAATGAGGTTATTTACTGGGGACCTATGGGATGCCTGACAGGATTTTATCTTATCCTGAAGGGCGGACGCGCCCCGAGGGAGATATCGGGACTTCTTCTCGATGCCTTCAGGGCGGTTAAGAAGGAGGAGACAGTGCCCGGCGCAACAGCCGAGAACTGCGGCAATTTCCATATGCATAATCTTGAAATGGCAAAATGGTATGCAGGGAGATTTGCGGATTATCTTGAAGCGAATATTGATAATAATGAGATATATGAATATCCGAAGACCGAAAGACTTGTGACCGGAAGCGGTAAGGAGTTCTTTGATTCATAAGACGGAAGCCTTTTTCGGGACGGTACCATACCCTCAAAAGGATTTGAAAGAGCCCCGGGATCGCGGGGCTCTTTTCTACTCTTTGCCAAGCAGCTCATTCATCAGATAACTGTAAACCTCTGTACTCTTTGCCCTCCAGCTGTCGCAGATGGAGACGGCGAGTCCTCTGCTGGGTACGTTGAATTTGAGATCCAGAAGCGTTTCCTTACGTTCTTTGATGAAGCATTCCACTGTGTATTCCTGATTGTCATTCTGGTAATAATCGGCATATATTTCCGATTCGTTTTTAAGCTTGATCTTTTCCGCCTTGAAATAATCAAGGATCTCCTGCTTTATGGCATTCGGCAGACGGTTTTCGAAGTAGAAGAGGGCTTCCTCGCCGAGGTTGGTGATCTTATAATGCTGGGTATCGCGGATGGTGCTGACCGAAATGAAGCCCGAATCGATAAGCTCCGACAGTGACTCGTGGATATTGAACATGGTAGTATAGCCGCGGTCCAGTATGAAGCTGGAAAGCTGCGTATTGGTGAGGGTATATTCATCGATACGATCCAGCATGTACAGTATGATCATTTTATAGAGGAATAGTCCGTCCATGTTACTCTCCCTTCAGAATTCATTTCTTAGAATACTCCAATGACGAAAAAAAGACAATGTATTTTCAAAAATGATTTGATACCGAAGTGACGATATGATATCATGAATCCTGAAGTCAGCAGTTTCGTTCGAAAACTGAGGCGTTTTTCGCCATTATCCCTTGAAGATATATGAAGATATAAAAAGTGAAAAACAGGAGAAATGTATGAATTACAGCAGTATGAAGATTGCGGAATTGCGTGATATAGCTGCAGGGAAGGGTATCCGCAATACAGAAGGCATGAAAAAGAAGGAGCTTGTGGATCTGCTTCTGAATGTTGATCTCATGATGAGCAAAAAGGCTGAATCCGCGAAGGAAGCAGAGAATGAAAGAAAGCCTGCCGGGGATGAAGCGGGAAGACCGGCTTCGGACGGCGGAAGAAGATCTGTTTCGAAAAGGTCTGACAGGCCTGTCCGGAAAGATAGAGGAAAAATATCCGGGGATACTGCGGGAAAAACCGAAACGGCTGAAGCAGGATACGTTACGAACGAGGAACCGAAACCGGCAGGGGAGAATAACCCTGCGGGAAAACCGGAACCTGCGGCGGAACAGAAGCAGGCCGGAAAACCGGAATCTGCGGCGGAACAGAAACCTGCAGCGGAACAGAAACCTGCGGCGGAACAGAAACCTGCAGCGGAACAGAAACCTGCAGCGGAACAGAAGCAGGCCGGAAAACCGGAATCTGCGGCGGAACAGAAACCTGCAGCGGGTGAAGAGGGCACGGATTACAATGTGGAGCTTGATTCCGGCAGCAGAGCCAACGGTATCCTTGAGGTTATGTCCGAAGGCTTTGGATTTATACGCAGTGATAACTATATGCCGGGAGAGCGGGACATTTATGTTTCGCCGGCGCAGATAAGGCGTTTTAACCTGAAGACCGGCGATATCGTGACCGGTCCCATCAGGAGAAAGGTTCTTCCGAACGAGAAGTTTCAGGCACTGCTTTTCATTGAGGCGGTGAACGGACAGGACCCCGAGACCGTCGCGAAGAGAAAGGCTTTTGAGAGCCTTACGCCCGTTTTTCCCGAGGACAGGATACGTCTGGATTATACAGGAGCTCCGATCTCACTCAGGATAGTGGATTTCTTCTCACCCATAGGAAAGGGACAGAGAGGAATGATCGTATCTCCTCCCAAGGCCGGCAAGACCACACTGTTAAAACAGATCGCAAAGAGGATCAGCGTGGCATATCCGGAGATACATCTGCTTGTACTTCTTATCGATGAGCGCCCCGAGGAGGTTACGGATATAAAGGAATCCATAGTTGCATCCAATGCGGAGGTTATATATTCCACATTTGATGAGCTCCCCGAGCATCATAAGAGGGTTTCCGAAATGGTGATCGAGAGGGCAAAGCGTATGGTGGAATCCGGTAAGGATGTGGTCATACTGCTGGACAGCCTTACCAGGCTTGCCAGAGCGTACAATCTTACTGTTACGCCCAGCGGAAGAACCCTTTCGGGCGGCCTTGATCCCGCAGCTCTCCATATGCCGAAGAAATTCTTCGGCGCCGCAAGAAATATGCGGGAGGGCGGAAGCCTTACCATACTTGCGACTGCGCTGGTAGAGACGGGCAGCCGTATGGACGATGTGGTTTTTGAGGAATTTAAGGGAACCGGAAATATGGAACTGGTGCTTAACAGGAATCTGTCGGAGAAACGTGTCTTTCCGGCTATAGATATAGCAAAATCAGGTACGCGCCGTGACGATCTGCTCCTGTCCCGGGAGGAAGCCGAGATACTGGGAATGCTTCACAGCCAGATGAGAGGAAACAGGGTGGAAGAGGCAACGGAGGAGATAATAAAAGCCTTCGGAAGGACCAGAAATAATCTGGAATTTATGGATATGGCGAGGAAGCTTTTCGGCAGGAGATAAGGCGGGGACTGACTTTGGGAAGGAATTAAAAGTAATACTTGCATTTGTTTTATCGATATGCTAAAATGGCGTCTGTTGCTGGTATGGGATCGAGGCATGCCCATTTTGCGGCGGCATGCAGTGTCTCATATACGTTAGGGCTTGATGATGAGAGCCCTTGAAAAACAAAGGAGAGAGTTATGAAAGCAGGAATTCATCCCGATTATTATCAGGCTAAAGTTGTATGCAACTGCGGCAATGAGTTTGTGACCGGTTCTACCAAGAAGGAGATCCATGTGGAGATCTGCTCCAAGTGCCATTCCTTCTATACAGGTACACAGAAGGCTACAAAGGCCCGCGGACGTATCGATCAGTTCAACAAGAAGTACGGCGTACAGCCGCAGTAGCCTGAAAAAGACTGTTACTATTTGCGGATCGTATTTTGCCGGCCGTGTATGCAGGAAGTGCATATTTCAGGCATTATACACGGGTGTGGAGCAGGATCATTCATGGCAAAGCGGCGGAAGGAGCCGGAAGAAGCGGCATACGCGCGGAATATGGATGTATGGCAGCCGGAAGAATCCGCGGATAGTAGCAAGAAAAGGGTTGAGACATAAGGTCTCAACCTTTTTTCGGGTTAGAGGCTGCTTATCATGAACCGGGAACCCCGTACACCCTATATTTTGAAAGGCAGATTATGAAAAGAGTTGGTATCGGCGGACAGGCAGTATTGGAGGGCATAATGATGAAAGGCCCGGAAAGCTATGCCCTTGCCGTCAGGAAAGAGGACGGTGAGATAGCTACGGAGCTTACGCCTTATGTATCCTTCGGTGAGAGAAAGAAACTGAACCGCATTCCCATTGTCCGCGGAGTTGTTAATTTTATCGAGTCGCTATATATCGGAACAAAGACCCTCATGGCTTCATCAGAGTATTTCCTGGATGAGGAAGAGGATGATAAGAAGAGCAAAAAGAACGAAAAAGAGGCTGTAAAAGAACCTGAAAAAGAGGCTGTAAATGAGGCTGTAAAAGGAGCGGAAAATACACCGGAACCTAAAAATGAGAAGAAGGAAGAAAAGGAAGATTCGAAGGGCTTCATGATCGTGACCCTGGTTCTTTCTCTGGCATTTGCGATAGGCGTATTTGTTTTGCTGCCGTCATTCCTGTCCAACCTGCTGTACAAGGTTACGGATTCGGATGTTCTGGTAAATGTATCCGAGGGCCTGCTCAGAATGGTGATATTCCTGACATATATCATTCTTATCTCACTGACTAAGGATGTAAAACGCACTTTTATGTATCATGGAGCGGAGCATAAGGCCATAAACTGCCTGGAGGCGGGAGATGATCTTACTCCGGAGAATGTACTTAAGCATACCAGATTTCACAGACGCTGCGGTACAAGTTTTGTTTTTATCGTAATGATCATCAGTATACTGGCGTTCATGTTCATACATACGGATACAGTATGGCTCAGGATGCTGTCCAGACTGCTCCTGATCCCCGTCATAGCCGGCCTCTCCTATGAGGTTATACGGTATGCCGGAATGCATAACAATGCATGCTCCAGGATCATGTCGGCACCCGGCCTCTGGGTACAGAGACTGACCACTAAGGAACCGGATCTTTCCATGGCCGAGGTGGCGGTCCGTGCGGTGGAACAGGTCATTGACTGGCGGGAGTATGTAAAATGTGTCCGTGAGAATTCCTTTGAAAAATGAGGGAGCGGTCCATGACTTTTTTTGAAGCGCTGCATTACGGCCGGCAGCATCTGCTGTCGGCGGGAGTGCCGGATTACGAATATGATGCGGGAGCATTGCTGCAATATGCTGCGGATGTCGGTATGGGCCGGATCCTCGGAGATCCGGGGGGCGAGCTTTCCCCGGAGGCGCAGTCGCGCTATCTGGAAATGATACGGAAAAGGGAAAAAAGGATTCCGCTCCAGCATATCCTGGGTGAAACCTGTTTCTACGGCTATATGTTCAGTACCCGTGAGGGTGTGCTTATCCCGCGCGCCGATACGGAGCATATTGTGGAGCAGGCTCTGATGCTGGCACCGCAGAGACAAGTCCGGTTTCTTGATCTGTGTACAGGCACCGGATGTATAGGCATCAGTTTTTTTCTGGAACGCAGAGCCGCCGGCTTCATGGATGAAGGAGTACTGTCGGATCTTTCGGAGGATGCGCTGAAGCTGGCAAAGGAAAATGCCGGCAGGCTGCAGGCGGAGGTT
>Ga0247608_10002312_pt1 | contig 24161 bp, 18 predicted proteins | sample 176DNAGHGlowgp2_FD_193490 | JGI IMG/M metagenome (GOLD analysis project Ga0247608, IMG submission 193490) | Sheep rumen microbial communities from Palmerston North, Manawatu-Wanganui, New Zealand - 1766 DNA GHGlow gp2 | ecosystem: Host-associated > Mammals > Digestive system > Stomach > Rumen ... | reverse complement strand
TGTTCCAGCAGTGCCGCGAGGGAGCCACGAGCAACGAGAAGTGGCAGACCATGGAGCGCATGTTCCACCTCTACCCTTGAGTTGCGCCACCGTCCAGTGCCCGGCGGTTTCCGGTCGTGTGCCCGGCGGTTCCGCCACCGTCCGTGCCCGGCGGTTTCCCCGCCGAATAAAAGCCCAAAGAAGCAAAACAACATTAACAGATAAACAAACAAGATGAAAGCCATTCAGATTACCAAGCCCTTCGACATGAGGGTCATCGACATACCCGCCCCGCAGCCGGCTGCCGACAAAGTATTGCTGCGGATGAAGTACGTCGGCTTCTGCGGCAGCGACCTCAACACCTTCCGTGGACTCAACGCCATGGCCAAGCAGCCAGTAATTCCTGGACACGAAGTCGGAGCAGAGATAGTAAGCGTTGGCGCCAACGTGCCCGAAGGCCTCAAGCCCGGCATGACCGTCACCGTCAACCCCTACACCGCCTGCGGCAAGTGCGCAGCCTGCCGCAACCAGCGAGCCAACGCCTGCCAGCACAACCAGACGCTCGGCGTACAGCGCGACGGGGCCATGCTACAGCTCTTGGCACTCCCCTGGGAGAAGGTCATACCCGCCGGACTACTCACGCCTCGCACCTGCGCCCTCATCGAGCCAATGAGCGTCGGCTTCCACGCCGTCAGCCGCGCACAGGTCACCGACATCGACGTCGTGCTCGTCATAGGCTGCGGCATGGTAGGCATGGGAGCCGTCGTGCGCGCCGCCCAGCGCGGAGCCACCGTCGTGGCCGCCGACATAGACGACCAAAAGCTGGCACTGGCACGCCAGATGGGAGCCAGCTACACGGTCAACACCAAGACCGACGACGTGCACGCCCGACTCTTGGAGATGACCTCGGGCTTCGGCCCCGACGTGGTCATCGAGGCAGTAGGCAGCACCGCCACCTACCAAATGGCTGTCGACGAGGTAGCCTTCACTGGGCGCGTCATCTGCATTGGCTACGCCAAGGCCGAGGTGTCCTTCCAAACCAAGTACTTTGTACAGAAGGAACTCGACATTCGTGGCTCGCGCAACGCCCAGACCCAGGACTTCCGCGCCGTGATACACTACTTGGAGCGCGGCACGTGCCCCGTAGACCAGCTCATCAGCGCCGAGGTCACTCCCGAGGAGGCCGCCAAAGCCATGCAGCAATGGCACGACAATCCTGGGCGCACCTTCCGCATACTGGTCAAGTTCTAAGCCACCCGGAGCAGGAGCAACGCCTGTGGACCAACTTCATCAGGGAGTAGCCAGCAGGCAATAACAGCAAATCGCTTCCCCTAACCTTTCGACGAAAGATTAGGGGAAGCGATTTGCTGTTGCGTAACTACGTCGCGACGTTGGGCTACGCCTGCTGCTCGGCCATAATGTTGATGACGGCCATGATGTCGCCCACATTGACCTGGCCGTCGCCGTTGACATCGGCGGAAGCAGCAGTCGCGGCGCGGCTCGTCACGGCCTGGCTCCCCCCGGTGGCAATACCACCGGGCACAGTAGCGGTGGCCTCGTGCCCGGCGGTTTGCCCGCCGGGTAAACTGGCTGCCATGACGTTGATGATAGCCATGATGTCGCCTACGTCGACCTGCCCGTCGCCGTTGACGTCGCCACGGGGCGTGTCGGGAAGTGCCGAGTTGATGGTGCGCAGCTTGGCTCCATAGCGGGTGGCCAGCTCTTCGTTCCAGGCCATGACCTTTGCGGGCGTGGTGGCCTCGTCGTTGACGAGCACGCCCACGGCCCCTTTCTCCTTGATGTCGTTGAGGAAGAAGTGTATGTACCAGCCGTAGCTGCCCACTACCTCCCATCGCGAGGTTGACGACATCTGCTTCACCTCGCGGCTCTCCGTGGCCGACTGTATGCAGCCCAGCTCGCCGCTGGCGGTGATGCTCTTAAGCTCGTTGTCGCCAAAGGAGAAGACCACGGTGTCGCCCTTCTCGAGGGTGTTGTACACCAGACCCCACCACCCACTGCGCAGCGTTCCCCTGGCACTGGTGTCGTCGCCGCCGACGTTGAAGATGAAGGGCTTGCCCGTCTGCCGGCTGATGTCGAGCTTGGGCGCTGTGGTGTCCTTCAGATAGGCGTTGAGGGGGTTGTCCTTGTTGGCGGCTATGGACAAGGCGGCACAGTAGGCGTTGTGCCAAGCTCCCATGAGGCTGGTGTGGAGGGTGCCGTTGTAGTAGAGCTGCGTCACCTTCCATTCGCCGTACTTGGCGTGCAGGGGATTGGCCACACCCTCGATGTCTATGAAGGCCACGCCCTTCTCCTTGGCTATTTCCTGGCTCCACTTGCGATAGTTGGTGTCCATGGTGGGCTTGCCGTTGGAGAAGGAGCCGCGAGGTGTGCGCGAGCAGATGACGGGCGTGGCCCCCAGGGCTATGGCCTCGTCGACAAACAGGCGCAGGTACTGGCCGTAGGAATAGACGGTCTCAGTAACGCCCTTGTCGTTGGTCACCACACGCTGCTCGGTGCTGCTGGTGCCGCCTATGGTCGACTTCGAGGTCCAGTTGCTGCCACCGTCGTTGTGGCCAAAGGAGATGACCACCAGGTCGCCCTCCTTGATACCTTTCTTCACCGTTGGCCACTCATAATTATAATAGGTACGCGAGGAAGTGCCCCCGAGGGCATGGTTTTCTACGACCAACTCATTAGGGTCGAACCACTCCTGTGCGAAAAGGCCGAAGCCCCACTCGCCGCTCCATCCGCTCCCGTCGGTGAGTGTGCGCATGGTAGAATCGCCTATGTAGAAGGCCACGGGCTTGCCGCTCTTGCGCAGCTTGCCTGCCGGGCTGGGGCGCTTGAAGCGGGTATTTCTCACGCTACCCTGCAGGGTGATGTCCTTGAACACGTTTTCGCTCACCAGTGAGCTTCCGCCTATTTGCTTCGGCTGGGTATCGTCGGCGCTCATTCCAGCGGCAGAAGCGCTGGGCACAGTGGAGGCGACGAAGGCAATAAGCCCCATTAAGATGTGGTACTTCATATTGATGGTTTTTGGTTATTCATTGGTTGCGGCCATGATATTGATGATGGCCATGATGTCGCCCACGTCGACCTGGCCGTCGCCGTTGACGTCGGCGCGTACCCCGGCGGCAAAACCGCCGGGCACAGTGGCAGCGGGAGCTGTGGCTAAAGGAGCAGCGTACACTGTGGTGGCAGCGGGAGCGGCGGCCATGACGTTGATGACTGCCATGATGTCGCCCACGTCGACTTGTCCGTCGACGTTGACGTCGCCACGAAGGACATTGTCGCCGGGAAGGATGGCTACAGGTCGCTCGTATGGCCCCAGGTCGCGGGCTTTGCCTACGACGGTGCGCCTCAGGAACGGGAAGTCGTCGAGCAGGCTTGCGGGCATGTCGTAGTCGGCATTGCCCTTGTCTATGAGCTTGCTGTCGGCGGCCAGGCGTCCGAAGCGGCGGGGCAGCGAGCCGTCGATGGCGCGCGGCAGGAGGGCGTCTTGCTCGTCGAGCGAGATGAAGTCGTCGTAGCCGAAGTCGGTGACGAGGTTGTTGGTCCATCCCTTTTCCGCCTTGGGAGTGACGATGGCGTTGTAGTCGTCGGTGCCCACGCATATCTCCTGTTGGCCCAAGCAGATGTTGTTGTAGAAGAAGGTCTTGGTCTGCGAGCCACCCGACTCGAACATGAAGTCGTAGCTATTGTTGAAGCCCAGGCATCCCACAATGACGTGTCCGTCCTTATGGCTGTTGCAGTCGAAGCCCTTGACGCTGGAGCCGGCGTTGCAGTTGAAGGCTATGCAGTTGTAGGCATAGTGTACACCCTTCGACGAGCCTCCGGTGCCGTTGCCACCCAGCTTGATGCCGTTGCCATTGCCCGAGAACGACATGTTGCCGCTCTTCTTGATGTACTGCTTCACCCACTGGTGGTCCTCGGCCTTGCCGGAGTCCCATGCCCAGCACTCGGCCAGTATGACGTCGAAGTCGGTCTCGTAGAGGTCCCAGGCATCGTCGCTGTTGTGCCATGCGCGGCAGCGTATGAACCGGTTGCCGCGCCCGTTGTGCATCTTGCAGGCAAAGCCGTCGGCATCAGAGCCGTAGTTGCTGTCGTAGTCGCAGTTGTGGTGTGAGTCGCAGTCCACCACGTCGTTGTAGGCACAGTAGGTGCCATCGTTGTGGCTCACCCCTGGCACCGACTCGCTGAATACGTGGCCGAAGCCCAGCTGCAGCCCCGTGTCGAGACAGTAGGAGAACTCGCAGCGCTCGATGCGACAGTAGGACCCTTCGAGCTTGATGCCATTGTCGGCGGCATGGGTGATGTGCAGCCCGAAGAGCCACCAGTGGTTGCCGCTGATGAGTATGCCGCGGTCGCCCACGCTCTGGTCTATGAGCTGCTGCTCGAAGTCAAAGACGGGCCGCTCGTCCTCGTAGCTGCGTATGACGATGGGTGCCTGGGCGGTGCCGCTGGTGGTGATGCGCACGGTGAGCTTCGAGCCGTCCTTGCGCATGGTGGGCCTGTAGGTGCCGCCCCGGCACACTATGTGGTCGCCGGCAACGGCACGGTCGACGGCGTACTGCAGGTTCTGCCAAGGATGGTCAATGGTTCCGTCGCCCTGCTGGTCGCTGCCGTCGGGGGCTATGTACAGCTCGTGGAGCGGCGTGGGAAAGGGCTTGGTGGGTATGGGTACGCCCTGTGTGATGTAGGTGGGGTCGTCGGGGTCGGTGGGCGTGGCGGGCTTGACGCTGTTAAGCGCTATCTCCACGTCGTCGATGTAGATGGTGGCACTCTGGCAAGTCATCCTGACAAGCACCTGCGTGTCCTCCTCCTGGCTGTTGGCGTTGAAGGAGCTACTGCCGTAGGGTGTCGACGACGACACGGTGGCCGTGCCAAGCTCGGTCCAGGTCTGCCCGCCGTCTATCGACTTCTCCACCACCAGCTTCTTGCCGCTGCCCGAGGCGCGGTGCTTCAGGGTGATGCGTCCAGGCTGGCAGAGCACGGGCGTAACGAGATAGCCGCCGCCGTTCATCGTGGCGCGCAGGCTGTTGTTGTCTTTCTTGGCGTACACTCCCTTCACGCGCCACTCCCCGGAGGCCAGCCTGACGATGGTCTCCGACGAAGGTGCCTGTGTGGGCAGTCCCGTCTCGAATGTTTCCTTCAGACTGTCGGCAAAGGTTGTCTGACAGACCACCCACAGCAATAGCAATAGAAAATTTCTCCTCATTTGTCTTAGTAAACTTAGTTTTAGTCTTGTCTTATCCCCACCCATAGCTTCTAACTGTGTGTCGACCCATTCCCCGCCACACTCCCCTCCCCTCGGGGAGGGGTTAGGGGGTGGGGGCTGATTAGGCGTGGGGGCTGATTTCTCTCGACCCGTCGGCCTGTTGCGCTATTGTCACCCGAAGCGTGTCGGCAGGCAGCAGGTCTTCTATAAGTTCGGGCCACTCTATCAGGCAGAGGTGGCCAGAATAGAAATAGTCCTCGTAGCCCATGTCGTACACTTCCTCTATGCGCTTGATGCGGTAGAAGTCGAAGTGGTAGACGGGGCCGCCCGTCGACTCATACTCGTTGACGATGGCAAACGTGGGCGACGTCACCGTGTCGGCCACGCCCAACTGCCCGCAGAGGGCCTTGATGAATGTGGTCTTGCCTGCTCCCATGCTGCCGTAGAAGGCAATGATGGAGCGATTGGCGTAGTGCTCAAGAAATAGGCGGGCCGCTTCGTCGAGCCCTTCGAGAGAGGTTACCTTAAGGGTCATGGTAAGGGTGATGCTTGTTGGGGTTTTGTCGCTCTGCGACTTCAAATTAGTTATAGTAGTTCTCTATTCCTGTGCAAAGGTAATAAACAAAATCGAAGTAGCAGCATTTTTCGGCCATTTTTTCAAGTTTTTGGTGTTTTGATGCAGTATGGGAACCAAAGGGGGCACTGACTATTTTTCAAAAAGCACTGAATTTCGCGCGAAAAGCACTGACTATTTTGCGAAAAGCACTGACTATTTTGCAAAAGTCAGTGCTTTTTGAGCGACACTCCTAACCTACTCATTGTCAGGCCGATTCGTCTAACCACGAATCGATGAGCCTGCGGGCTATGGAGAGCTTCTCGGGAATGTGAGGCAGGTTGTCTCTACGGAACCATCCGCCGCGCTTTAGCTCACTCTGCTGCAGATGGATGTTTCCACCGGCATAGTCGGCATGAAAGCCCACCATAAGGCCGCAGGGATAGGGCCAGGGCTGGCTTCCGAAGTAGGTGATGTTGGTCAGGGCGATGCCCGTCTCCTCCATGGCCTCGCGCCTGACGGCCTCCTCGAGCGTCTCACCCGTCTCTACGAAGCCAGCCACCAGCCCGAAGAAGTCGGTGCGGAAATTGCGGGCCTGCACCAGCAACACCTCGTCGCCCCGGTGGATGAGCACGATGACGGCGGTGGCCAACTGGGGCCACACCTCCTTGCCGCACATCTCGCAGCGCTTGGATATGTCGGTGTGCAGATGCATGTGGCCGCCGCACACGCCGCAGTAGCGCGTGTTCTGGTCCCAGTAGAGCAGCTCGGCGCATTTCCCGGCCTTGAGGTAGAGGTCTTCGGGCAGTTTGTAGTAGCTGGCGCGCAAGCCACATGTCTCGTAGCCCTCAAGGTCTGTGGGAGGGCTATCGAGGGAGTAGGTCTTCACGGGCGTGCCGTCGTCCATGGGAGCCACGTTCATCACCGTGGTCCAGGGCTTGACCACGGTGGGTGGCTTGTTGGAGAGCGGTATGGTAAAGGTGTTGTCGGGCTGCCTAAGCAACAGCAGCTCGTCCTTGCAGAAGACAAAGTAAAGGTTCTTCATTCCTATCATTATTAACTGTTTTACAACGATTTATAAAACTCCACGTATTCGCGTGCCACCTTTATGTAGTCGTGGTGGCGACGTATGTATTCCACACTCTGGCGCTTCAGTTCGGGCAGGCACTCTGGATGGAGCACGAGCTGTTCCAGCTCATGGTAGACGCTTTCGTAGCAGGGTTGCACGTTGACGATGGGCCGCAGCTGCCGCTCGCCCAGTATCTGGTAGTTCTCCGGCTCTCCACCGCCTATGCACACAATTCCCTTCGACATGGCCAGCAGGGGGTTCATGGATGGAGTGTAGCTGTAGAGCTGGTCGAGCAGTGCGTCGCTGCCCTCCATCATCTGGCGATACTGGGCAAAGGGCACTCCCTCGGCCTTGACCAGCTCCACGCGGTCGGCGTAGCGCTCCACGATGTCTTCGGCAGCACGGAGCATAATGTCGGTGCCTTTGTAGGCACTTCGGTTTCTGCTAATACCGATAAAGAGCTTAACCTTAGTGGGTTGAGTGCTAAAGCATGAAGCGTTTTCCGGCATCTTCACTGGATAGGGTATGAAGCGAGTCTTGTCAGGGAAATAGGGTCGATAGCACACGTCGTACTCGTAGAGTCCGGTTACTATTCCGTCGACATCGGTGGCTATCATGCGGTTGAGCCGCTCCTTGGCCGTACCCAGCCAGTCGGCCTGCTCGCGCCGGGCCGCTTCGTCGGTGCGCAGGCTGTCCCCGAGGTTGAAGTCGCTGTAGCGCAAGGGCTTCTTGTAGGTGCAGGTGTGCACCCAGTACCAGTCCATGCCAAAGGCACCCAGCACCATCCTGTCGTTGTGGCGACGCAGGTAGCGGTAAAGGGGGAAGAGTCGCTCGGCCTTTAATTCTACGAAGAGTGGATTGATGAGCTGCACCACGTCGAAGCCTCGCCACGACGGGCACTGTGCCACGATGCGGCTGGCCAGTCGAAGGCCACCAAGCCTGCCCTCGGGGCGGGACAGGTCGACGTCGCGCGGATAGTCTTTCCAGAAGTCGCCGTTGGAGGCCACCACGACGTGGTGCCCCAGCTGGCGCAGGCCCTCGGCCAGGGTCCAGTGCACGTTGCTGTATTCGCCCAGAAGCAGTATCCTCATCGCTCTCTCCCCATCTGCGGTAGCACACGCAGCAGGAGGCTAATGCCAGCACTGCTGTTGCTGAGCCTGCGAAACCATGTGTACTTCGGTGTATAGCCATTGTCGGGAAGGGGGAAAAGCCCTTCCTGCCGGAGCTTCTCTAACTGTCGGTCGAGATAGTGCCGGCTCCGCGTCAGTACAATGATGTTGTAGATATAGTCCATAGTGAGCTGGGCCACGCGCCGCTCCAGTGCCGTGCGTCCATCGGCGGGCAAGGTGTCAGCCTGCCGGTGCAGACAGCCTATGACGTAGTGAAAGTCGTTGAGGCGCCTTAGGGTCTGCCTCGTGGTGGCTGCGCTGACAATCGACCCCGGGCGGCGACGGTAGAAGTAGGCCTTGGCGTTGGTGGCCACCACCTGCTCGGCCCTGAGCAGGAGCTGGGGCGTGAACAGCTCGTCCTCGTGGACTATGCCCTGCGTGAATCGCAGCTCGCCGAGCAGCGACTGTCGGAAGAGATAGCCACAGGCCATGGCGTGGATGTTGTTGTGGCGCATGAAGTGGGTGCCGCTCACGGGCTGGGTGTCGGTGAATGTTTTCTGTGTGCGCTCTTCGCTGCGGCAGAAGTCGAACATGATGACGTCGGACTTGCCATAGCGCACATGGTCGAGGCAGTGCTCGTATGCCGACTGTAGCAGGTAGTCGTCGGCATCGACAAACTGTATGTAGCGTCCGCGGGCCAAGCGCAGGCCATTGTTGCGTGCCTGGCTCAGCCCGCCATTAGGCGTGCGCAGGTAGACAATGGTATCGGCAAAGGGCTTGAGGGCTTCGACAGGGCTTTGGTCGGAGCCATCGTCGACGACGATGATCTCACGTTCAAAGGCGCGAAGCGAGAGGGCCACGATGCTCTCTATGCAGGCTGTGAGCATGGCGGTGGGCAGGTTGTAGTAGGCTATAATGAAGCTTACCAGCGGCTGCGGCTGAGTTTCAAGGCAGGCTTTCATGGGTGCTAAGTTACGAATAGTTGGGCAGAACGCCAAGCAATAGCGCCGTTTTCCTTCGTGGGTAGTGTCACCCACGTAAGGCCGATTGCTGCTTCGCCCCACTTGCTACAGGCTCCTACCAGTCGGAAAGACTGGCCTCGGCCTCAACTCTACGTTCCACCTTGTCGTCGAGCTGGTGGAAGAAGTCGATGTGGGTGAGCTGCTCCACCTGGTCTACGGTCTTCACAGCGTCGGCCATCTTCACCTTCTTGCCATCGTTCTTATAGACAAAGCCGATGGCCATGGATCGCTGGCGGCAAAGCACCACCTTGAACAGGGCATCGGGCACACGCACCTTGTTGCGCCCGATGTAGCGAGGCGCTACGTCAGGATAGTACACCGGGCCGCACACGATGTCGACCGCGCCGTACTTGCGCGCCCACTCGCGGCACTTTATCTCCAAGTCGTTCCACTCATACTTGTTCAGCGCGTGGTTCTGCGGGCAGATGTTGGTGAAGAGAAAGGTCTCCGTCATGGCCGTGGCATCCCACTTGTTGTCGCCGGCAGGACACAGATGGCCACGGTCGTAGCGTGAGTTGTAGTAGTCGTTGTCGGTGGCGCGAGGGGCGGCAACGCTGGTGTCCTCGGTAAACTTCTCGTTCGTGCGCTGCGCCTTGCCATAGGTGTGGGGCTTGGTCAGGTGCCAGGCCACCCAGTTGGCTGTCTTCGTCTGTGCATTGTACGACGTGGTGTAGCCCTTGCGCACGATGATGCGCTCCGGGCGGTCGATCAAGGGCGCGGGCAGCTCATACCGTACCACATTCTGCCGGGTTACCTCCGACACTCCGGGGGCGTCGGAGCCTGTCGCGGCATCAGGGGCAGGATTGACTGTCACACTGGCATTGCCTGTATTGCTGGTTGACAGGAATGTCTGGCGGGCATCGCCCTGTTTGCAGGCACAGAGGCCAATGAAGAGCAGAAGTGCAACGGATGGCGTACCCAGGACCAACCGTGCACTCTTGTCGAAGAGTCTCCGGTCGAGAAGCCACACCGTGGCAGCGAGCGTGAGCATCGAGGCGGCTATGGATGCCACAACGAGGGCCACGAAGAGCCCGGCTGCCAACAGGGGCTGGAGGCCTCCTAACAACATGCCGGCCAGGAGCATTGGCATGGCGAAGAGCGCCGTGGTGGTGAGGCTGGCCACAGTCGGTTCAACCATGGTTCGCAGAGCCAGGGTGAAATAGGGCGCGAGGGCCTTGAGGCGCGAGGCGCCATTGCCTATGGCCTCATAGTAGCTGAGCGACTGTGTGCGCAGCGTTGACACATACTCGCCCAGCCCCCGCGTGACAGTGGCCACCGTGTGGGCCAGCAGCACTCCGGCCACGGGCACGAGACTGGCGGCGGCGAAGGACGACGGCTGGAGGTCGATGACCAGCCAAACGACGTAGACCGTCAGCGGCACGACGCCCAGCACCACACCGGCTGACACTGGCAGCAGCAACTGGCGCTTGCTGAGCTGGCATCGGCCAACGATGGCCGTGGCGGCTACCACGCAGGCGGCCAGCAGCCACAGCAGGCTAAGCCCCACATGGTCGTAGCGCCACAGCAGCCAGGTGGCCAAGGCGAGCACGGCAAGCTGCACTAACATGCGTGCAAGGGCTATAGCCATGCGGCGCAACAGGGTCTGGTCGAAGCGCCACAAGAGGTAGGCTGGAACGACTAACAGTAGAAGTAAAGCTATAATATTAAGGTATGTCATAAATGGCTTGGTCGTTGGGAATTTGGTCGTTGGGGATTGGTCGTTGGGTCGTTTGTAGTCTTTTCCTTAGAGGCTATGGGCAATGAGCAGGAACATTCTGGCAGACCTTTAGCTAAGCGACACGATGCGGTCGGCCTGACGGAGAAACAGGTCGTTGTTGGTGGCAACGACCACCACCCGCCCGTCGTGGGCGGCGTTGGCAAGCAAGGGGAGCAGGTCGGGCGACGGGTCATCGGCTATGACAATGGTCTTCGAGCTGAGATCGGCCAGGGGGTTGAAGTTGCTCGCGGGCATCAGGCTGTCGGGATGTGCACTGGCCTGTGGCGTGCCATCGACAAGCGTACACCCCGCGAAGACGGTCTCCATGTCGGCGGTCGATGGCAGCTGACGGTGGTCCGCAGGGCTTTCCTGCTGCGGCAGGTAGGCCATGGTGCGCCTGAATGTCGTTGCTGAGCGTGGGGTGAGCAGACAGCCGTCTACGCTCACGTAGCCGCTGTCGAGGGGCAGGAAGCCCATCATGGCGCGCAGCAGCGTGGTCTTGCCACAGCCGGCGGGACCGGTGACAACGGTTAGCTGCCCACCCAAAGCCATGACCGACAGCTCCTTGACGAGCTGCCGGCCATGGAGGGTGAGTGTGGCGTTGTTGAGTTCGAGCATGGTTGCCAACTGCTATCGTGCCCACACATACTTGTGGAGCGTGGCGCGCACGGCTCCTGGCCCGGCAAACAGCTCACGCACCATGCCTTCTATCAGCTGGCCAAGGCCAGCCTCGTAGAGGTCGAGGCCGAAGACGTCGGTGCGGCTGTAGAGCTGCTTAAGGCACGAGTAGTCCTGGTCGAGACGGCCCACCTCAAGGGGAGCCACGATGGCCTGCAGCTCGGCGAGCATCGGGTCGGACGACGGCTCGAAGGGCTGACCCTGGTCGTCGATGCCTTTGAGATAGCGGGCGTAGCCAGCCAGTGTGAGGGGTATGAGTACGAGATTGGACATGTCGAGGCCACGCTTCACATACTTCTTGATGGTTTCGCCGAAGCGTATGGGGAGTTTCTGCGAGGTGTCCGTGGCTATGCGCTGTGGCGCATCGGGCATGAAGGGGTTGGGCAGGCGGCGGTTGATGACCGCGCCAATAAACTCGTAGGGATTGAGCACGCCAGGGTCGGTGACTACGGGCATGGCCTCGATGTAGCCCAGCTTCTGCACGAAGAGCCTGATGTCGGCGTCGGCCATCTCTGCCGAGATGAGCGTGTAGCCCAGCATGCAGCCATAGATGCTCATGGCAGTATGGAGCGGATTGAGGCATGTGGTCACCTTCATGGTCTCCACCTGGTCCACGGTCTGGCGCGTGGTGTAGAGCGCACCGCCCAGGTGGAGCGGCGGACGGGAGTTGGTGTAGTCGTCCTCGATAACCAGATACTGCACCTCCTCGGCGTTGACAAAGGGAGCGGTGAAGGTGTGCTTCTCGGTCTCTATGTAGTTGTTGTCCTCGAAGCCATCCTGGGCGAGCAGTTCCTTGACCTTCTCGTGGGGACGAGGCGTTATCTTGTCGATCATCGACCAGGGGAAGGTGACCTTCGTCTTGTCGCGCAGATAGTCGGCAAAGGCGGCGGGCACCAGCCCATTGGCCACCCAACGCTCGGCGTAGGCCAGCACAGCGGCCTTGACGCGGTCTCCATTGTGGGAGCAGTTGTCCATCGACTGCACGGTGACAGGCAGCCGCCCAGCCTGGAAGCGCTCATAGAGCAGGGCCGTGACCTTGCCCATGGCGAACACGGGCTGCAGGCCGCGCTGGAGGTCGGCCTCGTTGTAGGCGTAGCCTTTCTCGGTGATGGTGAACGAAATCATCTGCAGCGACGGGTTGCGGAATATCTCTACCAGCCGCTGCCAGTCGGCAAACTGGTAGTCGGCCTTCAGGGCCTCGGTGACCGAGGCTATTACCTTCTTCTCAATGTTGCCGTCGCTACGCAGGGCCACGTAGAGTGACAGGTTGTTGTAAGGGGCGTAGGCCTTGTCGATAACCTCGAAGTCGAAGGTCTCGGCCACGATGACGCCACGGTCGTACTGGCCTGTGTTGAGGGCGTCGTTGAGTATGGCTGCCGGGAAGGCCCTGAAGATGTTGCCTCCGCCGAAATGTACCCACGTAGGCTGCTTGGCTGTCTTCTCCCTGACGGCCTTGATGTCGAACTTAGGAAGCTCGTAGCCTTTCTGCTCCCATTCTGCGGCGTTGAACTGGCCGCTCAGTATGTCAGTAAGTTTCATAATACTATTTAAAATTAAAACTTGCCACTGGCTCAGCCTTGTCCCTTCCAAGCAGAGCAAGAAAAGGTAGGCAAAGCCGTGTAGCCAGTTGCTGATGCTAATCGAAGAATCCGGGTTGCTTGTATTCTATGCCCAGCTCGCGGTCGACGGTTGCCAGTATACCCTGCACCTGTCCCAGGGCAAACATGCGTCCAAGGAGAGTATAGCCGGCGTTGTGGCCGTGAGAGGACTCGTCCATGATGCCACCTGGCTCGTCGTTGAAGGTCATGCCATGGTCAACGCGCATGGGCAGCTCCGGGTTCTCCTTCTCAAAGATGCGAGCCAGTTCAATGAGGTCGGCGCGACCGCCCAGGTGGCTTGCCTCGGTGAAGTCGCCGTTGGGGAAGATGTGGCAGGAGCGCAGGTGCACAAAGTGGGTCCTGGAGGCAAACTTGCGTGCCAGCTCAACCACGTCGTTGTAGGCTCCGGCCGAGAGGCTGCCGGCGCAGAAGGTGAGGCCGTTGTGCTTGTTGGGCACGGCATCGAGCATCCACTGGATGTCGTCCTCTGTGCGCACGATGCGGGGCAGGCCGAGAATCTCGATGGGCGGGTCGTCGGGGTGAACGCACATGTTCATGCCAAACTCCTCGCACGTGGGCATGATGGCCTCAAGGAAATATTTCATGTTGGCCCTTAACTGGCTCTTGTCTATCCCCTTATACAGGTCGAGGAACTCGCGGAACTTCTGCACCGGAGCCTCGTCGTTCTCGCTAAAGTTGCCACTGACGAAGCCTTGCGTCTTGATAACGATGTTCTCCACCAGCTTGTGGTCTTTCTCGGGAGTCATCTGCTTGGCCAGCTCGTCGCACTCGGCCAGCACGTTGCGCCCCTGGCCCCAACCTTCGGGGAACTTAAACTGTGCCCACTCCTGGCGCGCTCCCTCGCGCTTGAGTATGTAGATGTCGAAGTAGGCAAACTCGGCATAGTTGAAGTAGAGGTTCGAAGCCCCGTTGGGATTGAGGTGCATCAGGTCGGTGCGTGCCCAGTCGAGCACGGGCATGAAGTTGTAGCAAATGCAGTGTATGCCCTCGGCCGAGAGGTTGCGCAGGCTCTGCTTGTAGACCTCTATCTGCTCATCGCGGTCGGGGCCGCCATACTTGATGGTTTCCACCACGGGCAGGCTTTCAACCACGCTCCAGCGCATACCAAAGCTTTCAATATACTCACGCAGGTCGCGAATCTTCTCGCGCGACCACACTTCGCCCAGTGGTACATCGTGCAGGGCAGTGACTATGCCCTGCACGCCTATTTGCCTGAGCATGGCAAGGGTTATCTTGTCCTTCTTGCCAAACCATCTCCAGGTTCTTTCCATAGCTGTGTATTAAACTTTAATTATTGGTATTACTTTAATTACGGTGCAAATTTATACATTTTTTCCGAAATAAGGAGTTCTTTAAACAAAAAAACACACAAATACCATCGAATGTCTCATTTTTTTTGTACCTTTGCCGCCGATTTTGAAGATTTATCCATAATTATATATAATAATGAACATATCCTATAAGTGGCTGAAGGACTATGTCGACTTCGACCTCACGCCGCAGCAGGTCTGCGACGCCCTTACTTCCACAGGCCTCGAGGTAGACGCCCTCGAGGAGGTGCAAACCATCCGCGGCGGCCTCAAGGGGCTCTACGTAGGGCAGGTACTCACCTGCGAACCCCACCCTAACAGCGACCACCTCCACGTGACCACCGTCGACCTGGGCCGTGGCGAGCCCAGCCAGATTGTGTGCGGAGCGCCCAACGTCGCCGCCGGACAGAAAGTCATCGTGGCCGACCTGGGCTGCGTGCTCTACGATGGCGACAAGGAATTCCAGATTAAGAAGTCAAAGCTGCGTGGCGTGGAGTCGTGCGGCATGATTTGCGCCGAGGACGAGATAGGCATCGGCAACAGTCACGACGGCATCATAGTGCTGCCCGAAGAAGCTCAAGTGGGGCAGCCAGCAGCCGAGTACTACCACCTTGAGAGCGACTGGCTCATAGAGATAGACATCACGGCCAACCGCGCCGACGCGCTCAGCCACTGGGGAGTGGCACGCGACCTCTACGCCTGGCTGCGCCAGAACGGCTACGCCACCGCCATCCACCGCCCCAGCGACCAAGATTTCCACGTCGACAACCACAACCTGCCCATACGGGTCACCATCGACAACGACGAGGCCTGCCGACGCTACGCCTGCGTGAGCATCACTGGCTGCCAGGTCAAGGAGAGTCCGCAGTGGCTCAAGGACCGACTGACCACCGTGGGCCTGCGCCCCATCAACAACATCGTCGACATTACCAACTATGTGATGATGGCATACGGGCAGCCACTCCACTGCTTCGATGCCGACATGGTGGAAGGACATCATATCGTGGTCAAGACCATGCCCGACGGCACGCCCTTCCAGACGCTCGACGGCGTGGAGCACAAGCTCTCCGACCACGACCTCGCCATCTGCAACGAGCATGAACCCATGTGCATCGCTGGAGTGTTTGGCGGAAAGGGAAGCGGAACTTACGACACCACCCACAGCGTAGTACTTGAGTCGGCCTACTTCCACCCCACGTGGATACGCAAGTCGGCCCGCAGGCACCAGCTCTCTACCGACGCCTCCTTCCGCTTCGAGCGCGGCGTAGACCCCAACGGCACCATCTACGCCCTTAAGCAGGCCGCCATACTCTGCTGCCAGATAGCTGGGGGCAAGGTGGCAATGGACATCTGCGACGTCTATCCCAACCCCATCGACAATGCCCACGTCACACTGCGCTACGACTATATCAACAGTCTCATCGGTAAAGAGATTTCTCCCGACACCATAAAAAGCATACTCCAGTCGCTCGACATGGAGGTGACTGCCGAAAGCAGCGAAGCACTCGAAATCGACGTGCCCGCCTATCGCGTAGACGTGCAGCGCCCCTGCGACGTGGTGGAAGACATACTCCGCATCTACGGCTACAACAACATCGAGATACCCACCCAGCTCAAGGGGTCGCTCGTCATCAAAGGCGATGAGGACCGTCGCCACAAGCTGCAAAACCTTGTCAGCGAGCAGCTCGTGGGCCAGGGCTTCAACGAGATACTCAACAACTCGCTCACCAAGGCAGCCTACTACGACGACACCACCAAGCTCGTATCCATCGTCAATCCACTAAGCAGCGACCTGAACGTTATGAGAGCCACGCTGCTCTTCGGAGGCCTGGAGAGCATACAGCACAACGCCAACCGCAGGCAGCAGAACCTGCGCTTCTTCGAGTTTGGCAACGTCTATGCCTACTCTCCCGACCGCAAGAACCCCAACGACCCCATCCAGGCCTACAGCGAAGAGCAGCACGTAGCACTCTGGCTCACAGGCAAGCACATTGAGGGAGCGTGGGAACACCCCGACCAAGACACCTCCTACTACCAGCTGGCGGCCTACGTCAACGACATATTCCGCCGCATAGGCCTCAACACGGATGCCACTGTTAGCCGCCACTCCGACAACCCCCACTTCGCCACAGCACTCGCCATTGAGAGCCGTTCAGGCAAGCTGCTCGCCGAAATGGGCATTGTTAGCAAGAAGCTACAACGTCTGTTCGGACTCGACAAGCCCGTCTACTATGCCGAGCTTAACTGGACGCAGCTCATGCGTGCCACGCGCAAGCAGCACGTCACCTTCACCGAAGTGCCCAAGTATCCAGCCGTGAGTCGCGACCTGGCACTGCTCGTCGACACGGGTGTGGAGTTCAAGCAGATAGAGCAGGTGGCACGCCAGACCGAGAAAAAGCTGCTGCGCAGCGTTGAGCTTTTCGATGTCTACGAGGGCGACAAGCTGCCCCAAGGGAAAAAGAGCTACGCCGTGAATTTCATCCTTCAAGACCCGGAGCGTACCATGGGCGACAAGCAAATCGACGCCATCATGCAGCGGCTCATCCAGGCCCTCCAGAAAAACGTCGGTGCACAGCTTAGATAAGGCCGGCTCCACGGCAGTGAGCCTGTAAGCCCACTGACATACAGATAGCAAGCAACAAAAAAGAATAAACACATAAAAGAACAACAAACAATAAAGCATCAACATGGGAAGAGCATTCGAATATCGTAAGGCAGCAAAGCTGAAGAGATGGGGCCACATGGCCAAGACATTCACCAAGATTGGCAAACAGATAGCCATTGCCGTCAAGGCTGGCGGCCCAGAGCCCGACATGAACCCCGCCCTGAGGGCCATCATCGCCAACGCCAAGCGCGAAAACATGCCCAAGGACAACATTGAGCGCGCCATTAAAAACGCCATGGGCAAGGACCACGCCGACTACAAGGAGGTGACCTACGAAGGCTACGGCCCGCACGGAGTGGCCATCTTCGTCGACACGCTCACCGACAACACCACGCGTACCGTGGGTGACGTGCGCTCGGTGTTCAACAAGTTCAACGGAAACCTGGGCACCCAAGGGTCACTGTCCTTCCTATTCGACCACAAGGCCGTGTTCACCTTCAAGAAGAAAGACGGCCTCGACATGGACGAGATGATACTCGACCTTATCGACTACGGAGTGGAAGACGAATTCGACGAAGACCCCGAGACTGGTGAGATAACCATCTACGGCGACCCCAAGTCCTTCGGCGACATACAGAAGCACCTTGAGGCCGAAGGCTTTGAAGTCACTGGAGCGGAGTTCACCCGCATACCCAACGACCTGAAGGATGTCACGGAAGAAGAGCGGGCAACCATCGACAAGATGGTGGAGCGCCTTGAAGACTTCGACGACGTTCAAACCGTATACACCAACATGAAACCAGAAGAGGAGTGACCCAGGGTCACTCCTCTCTTTCTATTCTTTCTCGCACTTTTTCTTTCTCGCACCTTAGTCTTACTCTCCTCGGCCCAGGTCGTCGAGATACCACTGGTAGAGCTGGGCGGCTCCATCGTCAAGCTCCACGATATGATGCCATCCCAGGTTGTGCAGGACGGTGACATCGGTGAGCTTGCGCGGCGTACCGTCAGGCTTGGCAGGGTCGAACAATACTTTTCCCTCGAAGCCAGTGATGCGTGCCAGCAGCTGGGCCAGCTGGCCAATGGTCACCTCTTTGCCCGTACCAATGTTGACGTGGGTATTGCGTACCTCGTCGCGTGCAGGGTCGAGGTGGCGTAGCCGCAGGATGTCGGCAAACGACACGTTGAGCAACATGTGAACCGAGGCATCGGCCATGTCGCGACTCCAGAGAAACTCGCGCAGCGGCCTGCCCGTGCCCCAGAGCGTAACGCTGTCGGAAGCTATGCCGTAGTGGGCAAGCGCCTGGACTATGACTTCGGCACTGGCCTCACCACCGACGCCGTCGACAGGGCGGCGGCTAAGGTCGCGGCGCAGCTCTGGCCATCGTTCTTCGCTGAGCAGGCGGGCCAGGTGGAGCTTGCGCATGATGCCGGGCATGACGTGTGAGTTCTCCAGGTGGAAGTTGTCGTTGGGACCATACAGGTTGGTGGGCATCACGGCAATGTAGTCGGTCCCATGCTGCAGGTTGTAAGCCTCGCACATCTTCAGTCCTGCAATCTTGGCTATGGCGTAAGGCTCGTTGGTGTATTCGAGCGGCGATGTAAGCAGGGCCTCCTCGGCTATGGGCTGTGGAGCCTCGCGAGGATAGATGCATGTGCTGCCAAGGAAGAGCAGTCGACTAACGCCGTGGGCATAGGCCTGGGTGATGACGTTGCACTGTATCTGCAGGTTCTGGGCGATGAAGTCGGCGCGGTAGCGGCTGTTGGCCATGATGCCGCCCACATGGGCAGCGGCGAGCACCACGGCCTGTGGACGCTCCTGGTCGAAGAAGTCGGCCACGGCTTGCTGGCATGTCAGGTCGAGCTGACTGTGGGTGCGCCCAACAAGGTTGGTGTAGCCACGCTGCATGAGGTTGTCCCAAATAGCCGAGCCCACCAGTCCCCGGTGGCCGGCCACGTATATTTTTGCGTCTTTTGAAAGCATGGCAAGTGGAGTTTGTTAGTCTGCGTGAGCCATGTCGTGCTCAACCATGATGCGCACCAAGTCGCTGAACGGTGTCTTGCGTGGGTTCCAGCCGAGCTGCGCCTTAGCCTTGGCGGGATTGCCAAGCAGCTGGTCGACCTCGGCCGGCCGGAAGTAGCGCGGGTCTACCTCCACGAGCGTGCGTCCCGTGGCACGGTCGATGCCTTTCTCGTCGAGGTCAGCCCCGCGCCACTCAAGTTCTATGCCGGCAAAGTGGAAGGCCAGCGTGCAGAACTCGCGCACGGTGTGGTACTCGCCGGTGGCAATGACATAGTCGTCGGGCTGCGGCTGCTGCAGGATGAGCCACATGCACTCCACGTAGTCGGGAGCATAGCCCCAGTCGCGCAGGGCATTGAGGTTGCCCAGGTAGAGCTTGTCCTGCCTGCCCTGTGCTATTCGTGCCGCCGCCAGGGTAATCTTACGCGTGACGAAGGTCTCTCCACGGCGCTCGCTCTCATGGTTGAACAGTATGCCGTTGGAGCAGAACATGTTGTATGCCTCGCGATAGTTCTTCATAATCCAGTAGGCATAGAGCTTGGCCACGCCGTAGGGGGAGCGCGGATGGAAGGGGGTGGTTTCCGACTGCGGCACCTCCTCCACCTTGCCATAGAGCTCGGAGGTGGAGGCCTGGTATATGCGGCAGCTCTTGGCCAGCCCCGTGATGCGCACGGCCTCGAGCAGTCGCAGCACGCCGTTGGCATCGGTGTCGGCCGTGTATTCAGGCACGTCGAACGACACCTTGACGTGGCTCTGGGCGGCAAGGTTGTAGATCTCAGTGGGCTGCACCTGGCCTATGACCCGTATGAGCGACGTGGAGTCGGTCATGTCGGCCCAATGGAGATTTACCTGTCGCGACTTCTTCATGTCGCGAACCCACTCGCTGAGGTACAAGTGCTCTATGCGCCCAGTGTTGAACGACGACGAGCGCCGCATGATGCCGTGCACGTCGTAGCCCTTGTCGATAAGCAATTCGGCCAGGTAACTGCCGTCCTGACCAGTGATTCCAGTTATGAGTGCTGTCTTTTTCATGACTATTATATATAATATGTATAAGCTATCCTTCGCTTAACAGAACAATAGGCACTGGCCACAGGACAAATGCCTACAGACGGTGGAAAGCCATCTTTCGCATACGGGCACTTGCCCAATCCTTCATTTCCTCATCCGCCTCCTCACCAGCAGCCATGCTATGGCTACGACAAGCAGGACGAGTATGACGAGCTTGATGTATTCGGCATACTCGGCAATGGTGTCGTTAAGCTGTTCTTCGGGGACTATGGAGTGCAGGTAGTAGCCGAGCAGTGCGAGGACGGTGTGCCAGCCTCCTGCGCCAATGGTTGTGAAGACGATGAACTTGGTGTAGTTCATCCGGGCCAGTCCGGCAGGTATGGATATGAGGTGGCGTATGACGGGCACGAATCGCCCGGTGAGCGTTGCTGCCACGCCGTGACGGTCGAAGTAGCGCTCGCTCTGTTCCACCTTCTCCTGGTTGAGCAGACAGAGATGTCCCAACCTTGAGTTGGCAAAGCGGTAAACCACAGGCCGCCCCACATACTTGGCCACGAAGTAGTTGATCGATGCCCCCACGTCGGCTCCGAGGGTGGCAAAGAGTATGATGAGCGGCAGGCTAAGCTCACCGCTCGCTGCATGGTAGGCGGCAGGAGTGACCACGAACTCGGAAGGCACTGGCACAACAGTGCTCTCTAAGAGCATGAGCACGAAGATGGCAGGATAGTTGAGGTTGCTCAGCAGTGTACTTATAGGATTCATTTTCTCATTCTCTCATTTTTTCATTCTCACAGTCTATTGTTGTCTCGTTCTCAGCCCCTCATCTCAGCTGCTGCTCCATGTAGCTGACAAATTCCTCGGGCTTCATGCCTTCGGGAAAGAGGGGCTTGAGCACTACGGCAGCCTCCCGTGGATTGCGCTCCACGGCTGTCTTGAGGTGCTTCATAAACTCCTTGGGCTTTTTCATATCCCAGCAGCAGAGTGCCATGTAGGAAAATCCCTCGGTGGCATCGGGTGGGATGATGGAGAGATAGCGCTGGAACATGGCATAGGCAGTGTCGACAAGCTTGTTGTCGTAGAACGACACCGAAATCTTGAGCAGCGTCTTCTCTGGCTTGTCGGTGGTTTCCAAGGCATGCTTGAAGTAGCGCTCGGCACGACCGAGGTCGTTGGCGGCGAGCATGACATGTCCCTTCACCACCTCTATGTCTACGTGGTCGCAGTCGAAGTGGTCGGTGTCGTCGAGGTAGGCCAGTGCCACCTCGAAGTCTCCCATCTCGCAGCAGGCGAAGGCCGCCTCCTGGTAGATGTCGGTGATGTATGGCGAGTCGTAGGTCACTATGTCGAGCGCCTTGTCGAGCTGCTTGAGTGCCTCCTCGTATCGTCCCATCGAAATGAGGCATGTGCCCTGGTGGAGCAGCCCGTACTCGTCGTCGGGCACGAGCTGCGAGTATCGGCGGTAGTAGTCGAGCGCCTCTTCGATGTTGTCGAGCCTGAACAGCCCGTTGGCCTTCGACAGCAGTGCTTCGGCATTGCTGGGGTCGATGGCTATGGCATATTCGCTGCTGGCCACGGCGCCGGCATAGTCTTCCTGCATGAACTGTGCGTTGGCCAGGGCGTTCCAGTAGTCCTTGGAAAAGGGGTCGTGGTCGATAAGCTCGTTAAACAGCTTCTCGCTGTCCTTGTATTTGCCCACGCCAAAGAGGGTGCGCGCCATGAGTTCCTTGAAGTCGTCGTTGTTCTCATGGTGGGCACGCATCATCCACTCCATGGCCTTGTCGTGGACACCATAGTCGCTGTAGATGTTGGCCACGTCGACCACGTAGTCCTGCAGCTCGTCCACCGGTGTCTCGCGCAGCTTCTGGCGCAGCAGGTCGTCGGCCTCTTCGATGCGGTCCTGGGCAATGAACAGCTCGGCACTGGCATAGAGATACTCTATGTCGCTGGTGTCGGCAATGCGGCCCAGGTAGTCGGCCGCCTCGTCGAGACGGTCTTCGCTGATGGCCTGTCGCACCTTGAACACCAGCGGCAGCGTGGCCGTGGGGTCCTGGCTTAGCGCCTGGTCAACGGCAGACAAGGCATCGTCGAAACGGCCCTTCATCTGGTAGTAGTCGGCCAGGTCGGCCAGGTCGTCGACGTCGAGGAAGGCGGGCATACCCGTCTGCTGGGCTTGCTCATACTGTCTGAGCAACTCAAGGAAATCTTCGCTCTCGAAATAGTTGTCGTTCATGTGTAGGGTAATGACTCAGCTACGCAGGCCCACGGTCTTGTTGAACACAGGATGCTGGGGCGTAGAGTCGGTATCGACGTTGAAGTAGCCTATGCGCTGGAACTGCAGGTAGGCCAGGTGCTGCATGGTGGCGGCATACGGCTCTACATAGCAGTGGCTGAGCACGGTGAGCGAGTTGGGATTGATCATCTGCCTCATGGCCGTGACGGCATCGCACTGCTGCTGCTCGCGGAGCGCGGCCAGCTCGTCGCGCGGGTTCTCGACCTTCCACAGGCGGTCGTAGAGCCTCACCTCGGCCTCCACGGCGTTGTGGCACGACACCCAGTGCAGCGTCTTGCCCTTGATCTTGCGGTCGGCGCCGGGCAGTCCGCTACGCGTGTCGGGGTCGTAGGTGCAGTAGACGGTGGTGACGCGCCCGTCGGCATCCTTGTCGCAAGGGTGCTCCTCGTCGCACTTGATGATGTACGCGTTCTTCAGTCGCACCTCCTTGCCAGGAGCCAGGCGCATGAACTTCTTCTCGGCCACTTCCTGGAAGTCGTCGGCCTCAATCCAAAGCTCGCGGCCAAACTCCACGGTGTGCGTGCCATCGGCCTCGCACTCGGGATTGTTGACGGCAGTGAGCTGCTCTACCTGGCCCTCAGGATAGTTGGTGATGACCACACGCACGGGGTTGAGCACCGCCGACACACGCTGTGCGCGCTGGTTAAGGTCATCGCGCACGACGCTCTCCAGCAGGGCCATGTCGTTGAGCGCATCGAGCTTGGTATAGCCTATCTTGTCGATAAACTTACGCAGGCTCTCAGGCGAGTAGCCGCGGCGGCGGAAGCCGCAGATGGTGGGCATACGTGGATCGTCCCAGCCGCTGACCAGTCCCTCCTGTACCAGGGCGAGAAGGTTGCGCTTGGACATGAGCGTGTAGTTGAGGTTGAGCTTGTTGAACTCTGTCTGCCTCGGCCCGTCGTAGCTGAGCAGGTGGGCGTTGCCGGTGGTAGCCGCCCACTCGCGCATCCACCCTACGAACAAGTCGTACAGGGGTCGGTGCTCCACAAATTCGAGCGTACACCAGGAGTGGGTCACGCCCTCTAAGTAGTCGCTCTGGCCGTGGGTGAAGTCATACATGGGATAGGCGTTCCAGCGGTTGCCCGTGCGTATGTGTGGGATGTTGAGTACGCGATAGATGAGCGGGTCGCGGAAGAGCATGTTGGGGTGGGCCATGTCTATTTTGGCCCTGAGCACGAGCGTGCCAGGCTGGCACTGTCCACTGTTCATGTAGTCAAACAGCCGCAGGCTCTCCTCCACAGGGCGGTCGCGGAAGGGCGAGTTGGTGCCCGGCGAGGTGGTGGTGCCCTTCTGCCGGGCTATCTCCTCGGCGCTCTGCTCGTCGACGTAGGCGCGCCCCTGGCCTATGAGCCACACGGCGAAGTCCCACAGCTCCTGGAAATAGTCGCTGGCATAGTAGACGTGGGCCCACTGGAAGCCGAGCCACCTGATGTCATGCTCTATGCTCTCTATGTATTCGGTGTCTTCCTTCTGGGGGTTGGTATCGTCGAACCGGAGGTTGCACTCGCCGCCATACTTCTGTGCCATGCCGAAATCGAGGGCAATGGCCTTGGCGTGGCCTATGTGCAAATAGCCGTTAGGCTCTGGGGGGAATCGTGTCTGAAGGCGACCGCCATTGCGACCGCTGGACAGGTCGTCGCGCACCATCTGTTCTATGAAGCTCACGCCGCGCTTCTCGTCGGCGGTGGGCTGAATGTTGGTTTTCTCTTCCATTATTTTCTTTTGTCTTTTCTATTTGATTGTGCAAAGTTACGGCAAAAAGCAGACACCACCAAAAAATTCTCGAAAAAAAAGCCTACATACTGCTTATCACCCCCCACCCCAAAAGCCTGCGCGACGGTTTTGACGCCGACGAAAGACCTTCCATAACCAAGCGGAGAGCTTATAAAGTCAAGTAGGCTTAGGTAGTAAAGCATAGTCAGTGCTTTTCGCAGAACAGTCAGTGGCTGTATTAAATGTCGCAA
>Ga0247608_10002311_pt1 | contig 24163 bp, 20 predicted proteins | sample 176DNAGHGlowgp2_FD_193490 | JGI IMG/M metagenome (GOLD analysis project Ga0247608, IMG submission 193490) | Sheep rumen microbial communities from Palmerston North, Manawatu-Wanganui, New Zealand - 1766 DNA GHGlow gp2 | ecosystem: Host-associated > Mammals > Digestive system > Stomach > Rumen ... | reverse complement strand
AGTCTATGATGATGATTGACGACGAAGAGATTATGCTCGTTGGCGACGACTTTGTCATGGCCGAAAGTGACTATAACAAGAAGAAAGAGGAAGATATCAACAATGCCTTTGTGAAGATTGAGAACGACCCCCGCGTCACCAAGGTGGGCCAGTTCATCCGCAAATACAGCATCGACGAGCTTCCTCAGCTCTTCAACATCCTCAAAGGCGACATGTCCATTGTCGGCAATCGTCCGCTCCCACTCTACGAGGCCGAGAAACTCACTGCCGACTCAAATATCGACCGCTTCATGGCCCCAGCAGGCTTGACAGGTCTCTGGCAGGTCGAGGAGCGCGGCAAGGGTGGCAATATGAGTGCCGAGGAACGCAAGCAACTGGACATCCTTTATGGCCAGACCTACTGCTTCACCCTCGATATGAAGATTCTCTTCCGCACCTTCTTCTCCTTTGTTCAGAAAGAAAACGTATAAGAAAAAAGTAAAAAGTAAGATATGAAAATCATTGCAAACAACATGGTAACCAAATGGGCAAAGAGGTTTCTGCCTTTTTACCTTTTTACCTTTTTACCTTTATCGGCTTCTGCTCAGTACAACAATAGTGGCATCAGCGCTGGTTTCTTTGATTCCAGCGAGGAAAGCACCATCAATTTCTCGAACTTCCACCTGCCTCCATTGGCTGTTTTGTTCGAGAATGCCAAACAAAGTCCTCAGATTTTGACATTGGAAAAGGCTCAGGAACTCGCTAAAGCCGAAGTAGCCAAGCAAAAACGCCACATTTTCTCTTACATCACCGGTCATGCCAGCTATAGCTATGGTAAGACGGATATGTGGGGGCAAAATTCCAGTTCTTACAATTTGGTGCTCCAGCAATACCAAGGCAGTGAGCAAAGCTATTGGAATGTGGGTGTCAATTTGGCTGTTCCATTGGAGGACATTTTGGATTTGACCGCAGCCGTAAAACGTAAAAGATTGGAAGCCGACATGGCCATGTACAACAAAGATATTGCATATGAGAATCTAAAGAAAGAAATAGCAACGCTATTTATTAAAATTACGAACTCACTTGTAACTCTAAAGACAGCAGGAGAAGCAGCTGCTATATACCAAGGTGCAGGAGCTTTAAATTTGGAAGATTTCCATCAAGGCAATATGAGCATTGAGGATTTTGCTTGGACAAAAAAACAAGAGATGGGAGAAGTTACATCATATCAGAATTTACAAACTATCATTACTACTGATATCATTACTTTAGAGTTGTTATCCCATACTCCCATTTTGACCAACACCATGACAGAAATCACCTTAGATAGTGGTGACCAAAAGACGGAGAAACAAATTCGGAAAGAAAACAAGGCCATTGATAAGCAGATTCGCAAAACTGCAGCGGCTGAGGAGAAACGCTATGCTCAAATGGAAAAAGCCGAACAAAAGGCTCAAGAAAAGGCTGCTAAGTTAGCAAAAAAAGCAGAAAAAAAGAACAAAAAATAACTCATAAAAAAAGAAACTATATGGATTTATTCAGATACATCGTTCGGTTTTTATATAAAATTCGTTGGTATTTAGTCATTCTGCCAATGATTGCACTCATTGTGGCTTGGTTCTCCACTCGCCACATGGAACGAATCTACGATACCAATACAACTATTTATACGGGTATGATAACCGCCTATAACATTGAAGGAGGTGTAGGAACTGCTGGTGGACATTCCCAGACAAATATCAACAATTTGATATTAATTATTACCACAGACAATACCATCCATGAGGTAGCATTACGCTTGTTTGGCCGTTGTATGATGTATGGAAATCTTAACAAAGACAACAATTATATTTCGGCCGAGCATTTCCGTCAATTAAATGCAATGGTTCCTGCCGACGTCAAGGCACTGATTAACCATAACAGCGAATCACAGACCTACGCGAATCTAAAAGCATACGAAAAACCTAATCAAAGTAATTTTTTATTCGGCTTGCTTAATTACCACCCCTATTTTGGTATTGATAACATTACAGCGAGGTTGAAAGTAATGCAGCTAAATGGAACTGATATTATTGACATTGGATATTCCGCCAATGATGCTGGTATAGCCTATAATACTTTGGACATCCTCAACGATGTTTTTGCCCGCCAGTATCAACAGATTCGTTTTGGCGAGACCAGTAATGTCATTAAATTCTTTGAAAAAGAAGTAGCCCGCCTATATCGAATTCTTTCCAATGCTGAAGATGATTTAATTCGTTACAATATATCTAAGAAAATCATCAACTATGGGGAGCAAACAAAACAATTGACCATGTTGGAAGCGCAGCAACAGAATTTTCGTAATGACCAATTGATGAATTATACAACTGCTAAAGCATTGTTAGATTATTTAGAACGTCAATTGGGTAATCGTGCCCAAGTCATTCGTTCTAATCAAGAATTCACAAATCAGGTTAAAGATATTTCTCGTATTCAGTCCCGTATTTCCAATCTACGTTTGATGAGTAGTGAAGGAGGCGGTCGTGATACTGAGTCTCAAGAAGAATTAGCCAAGGCACAGCGTGATTTACAAGCGGCAACAGGGCGTGTTAATGAATTAACAAAAGATATTGAAGCTTCCACCTATAGTACAGAAACGGGCGTTAAAGCCAATGACATGTTGAGTCGATGGTTAGAGCAGCTACTCCTTTTAGAGAAAACAAAAGCTGAAATGACTGCTACAGATATTATGAAACAGAATCTGGATCGGCAGTATCTTTTCTATGCTCCTATCGGTGCAACTTTGGATCGTAAAGCTCGTCATATCGGTTTTATCGAGGGTAACTATATGGAAATGCTAAAAGCCCTGAATGCGGCTCGTCTCCGTCAGCGTAATCTTCAGATGTCAACCGCAGCCTTACGTGTACTCAATCCACCTATGTTCCCATTAAATGCACTACCGACAAATCGCATGATGATTTTATTGGGAGCGTTTTTATTGACCTTTATGTTGACTGCTCTTTGGTTCTTTATGGTTGAATTACTCGACCGTACTTTACGTGACCGTATGCGTTCTGAGCGTATTACTAAGGTTCCTGTCATGGGCTGCTATCCCAAGGAAAGCAACTTGCGTTATCGTCGTTTCAACAAGACCATTGCCGATATGGCTATGAAGCAACTCAGCAAAGCTCTGCTTCCTCATTTCCAAGAAGGCCAGCAGAACGTACTCAACTTGATTTCTACCGACTCTGGCAATGGTAAGAGCTATCTGGCTCAGGAACTTGAAAACTATTGGATATCTATCGGCCTACAGGTTCGTCGTCTGACCTACGATGAAGATTTCCTCGCTGAAGATAGCCGTTTTATCTTGGCTCGAGGCATCAAGGATCTTTGTCCAGATATTCTTCCAGACGAGATTGCCATCATTGAATATCCCAATCTGAACGAGAATTCTATCTCTCCTGCATTGCTGAATATAGGCACCGTGAATCTAATGGTTACTCGTGCCAACCGTACTTGGAAGGATGTTGACCAGAAGGCACTCAAGGAAGTGGAATCTATATTGGACGAGGAACATAAGAACACGCTCTTTATGTACCTCACTGAAGCTAGCCGCTATGCAGTTGAGGAATTTGTTGGTCAATTACCACCTTATACGAAGTTCAACAACTTTGTATATCGCATATCACAATTAGGTCTGACCGCCACAGAAAATGGCCATGGGAAATGATGACAAACACGGCATTTAAAACATATACACAAGAAAACGGAGGAAGAGTGATTTTACTCCTCCTCCTATTTTCATTAGCATTATACCAACTCATGGCATCTGGTATAACGGGATTTGCCATTATATGCTTTATTCCTGTACTTATATTATTTGTATATTTTGCCTTTAGATACAAAATGTTTGTTTTTTGGATACTATGTCTTATTAATTATTTTCTATTTATGAGAGATTCATTATTGCCACCACTACCTATGTCTCTCTATAATGAAACGCTTGAAATCATATTATTAGCCATTGCCATCATTGATATTAAAGACAGTCATTTTGACCGTTGCGCAAACTTGATGTTCATCATGCTAGTCGCATGGTGCGCTTATTGTACTTTAGAGGTCCTGAATAATACATGTGGACTAGGCATTCAATTTGCAGAATGGTATGCCGGAGCAAGAAAAATAGCATTTCAAATCATGTATGCATTTCTTGTATATACATTATATATTACATCACCTAACAGATTAGTTAAATATTTATATTTTTGGGCATTCCTATCATTATTTGCGGTAATCTGGTTATGGAAACAAAAGACATTTGGTTTTACTCATAATGAGAAGATATGGATTGAGGCAAATTATACTACTCATATACTAATGGGAGGTACTCTGATTAGGTATTATTCGATTTATAGCGATGCAGCAAGTTTTGGTATAGGGATGGCATCTACAGCAATAGCATTTTGTATCTTTGCCATTACGACAAAGATCAGAAAGTATAGAATCCTTTATGGAATTGTTGGAGTTGCATGTATTTGGGCAATGTTTCCTTCTGGTACAAGAACAGCAACAGCATGTCTCTTTGCCGGAATCTTTTGTTATATTTTCCTTTCTAAGTCAATAAAACTGGCTATACCAATTTGTATTTTCTCTGGATTTGCTTTTATCATATTAGCCTTTACAGATATAGGTCAAGGGAATCAACAAATTCGAAGAATGAGGACGACATTTAATAGGAAAGATGCTTCTGCAAATGTGCGAACCATCAATCAACAAGCAATGAAGAAGTATTTGAAAGATGCACCTTGGGGTATGGGTATTTTCACAAATGCTGATTTTATTCCTGCAAATAACAAATTCAAAAAACTTTCATATATACCACCTGATTCTGAGTATGTTTATATATGGATTCATACTGGCATTATTGGGATATCTGTATTTCTAATTACAACATTTATAATGTTTATAGGGGCCTGTTGGATAGTTTTATTTAAAATCAGGAGCTCATCTCTCCGAGGTATAGGGGCAGGATTTTGTTGTGCCTTTGTTTCTATCCAATTGGGAGGATATGGTAACCAAATTCTGATGCAGTATCCAAATTGTCTCTTGTATTATGGAGGACTTAGTTTGGTGTATATTCTTCCGTTGATGGAAAAAGAATGGATAGAATGGGAAAGTAAAGAATTAGCAATACAAGAAGAAAAGAAACGGTTGAAGTTAGAAAAGAAACTTGCATCGAGAGTATAAAACATTGAACATTGAACGTTCTCTCTTTGAGAGTGTGGCGTTGCAATGAAATTGACAATAAAAGTGGAAGTTGAGAAATCATTATCGATAATAACAATCAATTACAACGGGGTAAAAGACACCTGTGAATTGATGGAAACATTACCTTTAGAGGATGAGTCTATAGAGGTAATTGTGGTAGATAATGCCTCCACTCAAGACGAAGCCTCCATCATTGAGCAAAGCTATCCTCAAGTTACAGTCATTCGCAGTCCAAAGAATCTCGGCTTTGCCGGTGGCAACAATCTTGGCATTCAAGCCTCCCACGGCAAATACCTATTCTTCATCAACAACGACACGCTGTTCAGAGGTGTGGGACATTCGCTTACCTCTTACCTCTTACCTCTTACCTCTTTGCTGGATTCCAGCGATAACATTGGCATGGTTTGTCCAAAAATTCGATTTTCGTGGGGTACCAATCCTATACAATATGCTGGCTATACCCCACTCTCATCGATTACCATGCGCAATCGTGCTATTGGCTGTGGTGAAGCTGACAATGGCCAGTATGACATACCCCACTCCACTCCATACGCTCATGGTGCTGCCATGATGGTCAAGCGGGAAGTCATTGACAAAGTTGGTTTCATGCCCGAGTGCTATTTCCTTTATTATGAGGAGCTTGACTGGTCTATGATGATTCGCCGTGCTGGTTACGACATCTGGTACGAACCTGCTTGCACCATCTATCATAAAGAAAGTCAGGCAACTGGCCAAAACTCCCCACTTAAGAGTTATTACATGACTCGCAACCGCCTCCTCTTTGCCAAACGCAACATCAGCAGTCCACAAAGATATCTGACTTATTGCTACCTAATAGCCATCGTGGCGCTAAGGGATTTTCTAAAATTTCTCCTTCATCACCGTCCCGACCTGGCCAAAGCCACCTTCAAGGGCCTCCGCGACTTCTTTGCTCTAACCTCTAACCCCTCACCTCTCACCTCTTAATAAATTTGATTATGACTCTCTGGGATCTCTTTACATACATCGACTGGATTCTATTTATTTGGATTGCGCTGACAGTCCTTTATTTAGGTGTGTTTGCTGTTACATCGCTTTTTGCCAGACATAGTGAAACGCCAAAAGCAAAAAAACAGAATCGTTTCATCATACTGATTCCAACCCATAAGAACGGAAAGAGCGTCATGATGACGGTCAAATCTGTTTTGGGCCAATCTTACCCCATGCGTCAATTCGATGTCACAGTCATAGCCGATAAAGAGGATGAGATGACATTATTTCATCTGGCTCAGCAACCCATTACCTTGTTGACGCCCAATTTTGAGAAAAGTTCCAGAGTGAAATCCCTCCAATTGGCCATCAATAATTTACCCCAGTTTAAAATATATGATGTAGCCATTATTTTGGAAGCAGGAGACGTCGTGGAGACAGAGTTTTTAAATCAAATCAACGATGCATACGAGTCGGCAGGAACAAAGGCTATCCAGACACACAAACTTTCATTAAACCGCGATACCGTGACAGCTCGTTTGAGTGCTGTTTTCGAGGAGATTAACAATTCTATCTTCCGTCGGGGACATATCAGCATAGGACTCCCCACTGCTTTGCAAAGTTCTGGAAACGCCTTTGATTTTGAGTGGCTAAAAGCCTACTTACAAATGGCCAAACCTTATTGGGCTGACAAGGAATTAGAAGCAGTTTTAACTCGTCAACACATTTATATCGACTATTTTGACAACATCTTTGTCTATGGCGAGAAAAGTCGCGAAGCCGATGACTTCAACCGCCAGCATCGCAATTGGATATGGGCACAACTAAAAACCTTCATTCGGAATGTCCGCTATCTACCAACTGCCTTGATGAATCGCCACTATTACTTATTAGACAAGCTCATACAATGGATGCTCATCCCCCGAATGATTATGATGCTTGTTATTATTGCCATGTGTGTCATTGTACCATTTATATATATGACATCTGCACTGAAATGGTGGATATTATTTGGTATTGTCGTACTAATTTTTGCCCTTGCCACTCCCAATTATTTAGTCGATGAAAAATGGGACAGAACATTCTTTATGGTTCCTATCGTTCTGTTAAGTTCTATTCTCAACAAATTCTCATGGGGCAAGAAGGTGCTCAGTTTCTTCGATTTGCAAAAATAACCCAGTAACTATGATTTGGCAGATAATACATATTATCGATATCGCTCTATGGCTATTCATGGCAGCATCAGCGGCCTATGTACTCTTTTTTGCCTTGGTATCCATTCTTTGGAAAAAGCGAGTCTCTAGACTAACGAACTATCTCACTGGTCAAGTCATGGCCATGCGCAAGGAAGACTTCTTCAGCTACCTCATCCTCTACCCAGCCTACAATGAAGACCGCGTGATTGTCAACTCCGTCCAGAATTTCTTAGCCCAATACTATCCATACGATCGTTTCCATGTGGCTGTTATCTCCGACCACATGCAGCCCGAGACCAACAAAAAGTTAGCGTCACTCCCCATTACCCTACTCCAGCCTGTCTTTGAAAAAAGCAGTAAGGCCAAAGCCATGCAATATGCTATGGACTACTTTCAGAAGCCAGAGGTTAGAGGTCAGAGGTTAGAAGACTTTGATTATATCGTTATCTTGGATGCCGACAATGTGGTAGAACCGCATTTCTTAGAGCAACTAAATACCGAGTGTGCCAAAGGCTACAAAGCCATCCAATGCCACCGTTGCGCCAAAAACAGCGATAATGACGTGGCAGTCCTTGACGGTGTCAGCGAAGAAATCAACAACACAATCTTCCGTAAAGCCCACAACCGTATTGGCCTTTCATCTGCTTTGATAGGTTCCGGTATGTGCTTTGATTACCAATGGTTCAAGGAAAATGTCTATAAATTATCCACTGTCGGAGAAGACCGCGAATTGGAAGCTCAGCTACTCTTACAAAAGGTCTTTATTAAATATGAACCAGATATCCATGTCTTTGACGAAAAGGTATCAAGCAAGGAGAATTTTCAAAAACAACGTCTTCGTTGGATGACAGCTCAGATTCAAAGTCTCTTCATGCAACTGCCTCATCTCCCCTATGCTATTAGGACAGGAAATATCGATTATATCAATAAAACTATCCAACAAGCCCTTATTCCTCGTTCCATGCTGGTTGTGGGAGCTTTTATTTGGTCCATCTTTATGACTTTATTCTCTCTGACGTTTTCTAATTATTGGTACGTCAAATGGTGGTGTTTATTCTTGACTATTTGCATTTCCCTGTATTTGGCTATACCCAAACAGCTTCGCAGCCATACTGTTTTTGGAAAAATCCTTTCTGTCTTCACCCTTGTATGGAGAATGGTACAGAATGTTCCTAAAATTAATCGAAAGAACAACGATTTCATTCATACCCAACACGGCAAGTAAATCATCACTCAAAAAAATATTATAGCAATAACACAAAATTATAGTAGTTTTTCTAAGCATGAACAAAATCATTACAGTAACTTCACCTTTATTACCAAATATAGAAAATTTCCATGCACTTTTAAAAGATATATGGAATAAAAAATGGATAACAAATAATGGTGATTACCACAAGAAACTTGAAGAAGAATTATGTAAATATTTAAAGGTTCCATATATTAGCTTATTTACAAATGGAACACTGCCATTAATTACTGCACTTCAAGCATTAAGAATTACAGGTGAAGTAATTACCACACCATATAGTTTTGTGGCAACAACACACTCGTTGTGGTGGAATGGAATTAAACCAGTATTTGTCGATATAGATCCTTCCACAGGAAATATTGATCCAGGCAAAATAGAACAAGCTATCACACCTCAAACAACAGCAATTTTGCCTGTCCACGTTTATGGACAGCCTTGTCGCACTAAAGAGATACAAGAAATTGCAGACAAATATGGACTTAAAGTTATTTATGATGCAGCTCATGCATTTGGTGTAGAAGTAAATGGCGAGAGCATCCTCAATGCAGGTGATTTAGCCACTCTTAGCTTTCATGCTACAAAAGTTTATAATACAATTGAAGGCGGAGCCTTAGTAATGCATGATGCAAAAACAAAACAAAGAATAGATTATTTAAAAAATTTTGGATTTGCCAATGAAATTGAAGTAGTTGCCCCAGGGATTAATAGCAAAATGGACGAAGTGCGTGCTGCATATGGCCTTCTAAACTTAAAACAAGTTAATCAAGCAATTGAAGCCCGCCATAAGGTAGCAACCCTATATAAAAATGCTCTTCGAAATGTGAAAGGAATTAGTTTTTGGGATGACATGGATGGAGTGCGACATAATTATAGTTATTTTCCGATTTTCGTAGATGCAGAAGAATATGGTATGAGTCGTGACGAGCTCTATTTCAAAATGAAGAGCCATAATATATATGGACGAAGATATTTCTATCCACTTATAAGTATGTTTTCAACATATAGGGGGTTAGAAAGTGCACGTGCAGATAATTTACCAGAAGCCAACAAACTCGCAAATATGGTAATATGTTTGCCTTTACATCATGGTCTTACGGGCGAAGACATTCAGAGGGTAATTGATGAAATAATCAAATAGAGTTCGTTTATCGTATGGATAAAGAATTAAAACATAAAACAAAGAAAGGGGTGTTTTGGAGTGCTACCCAACGTTTCTCAACTCAAGGATTACAATTCTTTACCACTATTATATTGGCGAACTATTTAGGTCCTGATGAGTATGGCACTATTGGTATGCTATCTATATTTTTGGCCATTTCTACAGTTTTCATTGACGGAGGCTTTATTAATGCATTGACACGAAAAGCAGATCGTACACATGAAGACATTTGTACTGTATTCTATTTTAACATATTCATTTCAATTCTAGCCTATACTATTCTCTTCATATCAGCTCCCTATATTGCTAGTTTTTATGAATTGCCAGAATTATGTATAGTTCTAAGGATTATTGGCACAACGTTGATTATTGATTCTTTTTCAGCAGTTCAAGCCACATTATTAACTATTCAACTTAATTTTAAGGTTCAAACCTATATAGCATTTATTTCTCAAGTAACATCTTCAATAATTGCTATTTATATGGCATATAATGATTTTTCATATTGGGCACTCGTCACACAATCAATAATTGGAAATATAATTAGTACAATTCTATATTGGGTGTACTCCCCATGGCGTCCAACCCTTATTTTTTCAAGAAAATCATTCAATAATATGTTTCAGTTTGGATCCAAAATTTTAGTAATGAGATTAATGGATTCAATTTACAATAACCTTTATACACTTGTTATCGGTAAAGTATTTTCTGCAAGTACTTTAGGAAATTATAGCAGAGCAGACTCATATGCTAATTTCCCATCAAATAATATCACAGGAGTGTTACAACGTGTCACTTATCCCGTATTGTGTAAAATGCAAAACAATGATACAGAATTGTCAAAAGCATATCGAAAATTTCTGAAACTATCAGCTTTCATCATTTTTCCATTAATGACCGGGCTTTCAGCATTATCATACCCATTCATATTATTACTCATCGGAGATGATTGGATTATAAGTGCTGCTATGCTCCAAATATTGTGTTTTGCATTAATGTGGTATCCTATCCATGCCATAAATATTAATTTGCTTTTAGTTAAAGGAAGAAGTGACCTTTCTCTGCGTTTAGAAATCTTAAAAAAAAGTTTAAGTATAATCATTTTATGTGTAGCTATTCCTCTGGGTATAATGGCATTATGCTACTCACGCATTATAACTTCCTTAATCTCATTAATAATTAATACTTATTACACTGGGAAACTAATCAACTTGGGATTTGTACAGCAAATGAAAGATTTAATGCCAACTATAATTATTTCAACAGGAATGTGGATTGTCATTATGATTATAACGACATTAAATTATAGTATGTTAGCACAGATGATTATTGGCCTCATCACAGGTTGTACATTCTATTTGATAATGTCTTATGCTTTTAATAGAAGTGAACTACTTTCTTTATTATCATTAATTTGCAAATAGAACTATGGATGAAAGTAAAATAATGGTTACGATTAGGTGTATTACATATAATCATGTTAAGTACATCCGACAATGTCTTGAAGGCTTTATTATGCAAAAAACAAATTTTCGCTATATTGCAGTTGTTCATGATGATGCCTCCACAGATGGCACTGCAGAAATTGTTCGTGAATACGCTATAAGATATCCAGATATTATCAAACCTATATTACAAAAAGAGAATCAATATTCCAAAGGGTACGAAAATATAAGAAAAATACTTGATGATAATACACATAGCAAATATATCGCTATTTGTGAAGGGGATGACTATTGGACTGACCCACTGAAACTGCAAAAGCAATTCAACTGGCTCGAGGATCATCAGGATTATTCTGCATGTTTTCACCGAGCCATTATACATTATGAAGATTCAGACACGCCTGATGAACTGTGTGGAGATATTGACGATAGGGATTATACTGGTCTAGAGATTTTTCAATTTAGTCGTCGCCCCCCTACCGCCTCATTTTTTATGCGCTCTAAAATTTATGAATCTAATGTATACAAAGCATTTTTAGAAAGTCATCTGTCATTTGGAGATACGCCAACATTTCTCTCATGTGCCCATGAAGGCAAAATAAGAGGCATGAGTGACATTATGTCTGTATATCGAAAGCATTCCCAAGGGCTCACTAATACATTCAATTCCGGAACTAAAGAAATGCTCAGATTTGCAAATGATCAATTAAAAATATATAAAATATTTGGAAACGAATATAAAAGAGAATGCATCCGAATATACGTTATAGACCATATTAATTATTTCTTTATTAATCTTAAGAATGGAAAATTCCATCCTATTCCTTTTTTTAAAGTCTTAATTCAGCATCCTATTACAACACTTTTTTTTCTAAAAGAGCGTTGGAGATTATGATTGTTAAAGATACTATTATTTTTTAAACACTTCTATATCAAGTGAATATTGCAATATTAACATCAGGGGGATTACCCGTTCCTGCAGTCCAAGGAGGAGCGGTTGAGTGTTTAATAGACTGTTATTTGGAGTATAATATTATTCACAACCTCCATAACATTACAGTGTATAGTATAAAAGATAAGAAGCTCTCATCCCATCCTACATATTCGACTCGTAACACATATTACTATATAGACACATGCAGCATTTTTGCAAGAATACGAAAAAGAATTTATCATATCCTCTTTCATAATAAAGAACAATATCATTATAGCATAGAATTTTTTCTTCACGAAACAATTAAACATATTCAACGTATGAACTATGATGTAATTATCATAGAAAACAGACCCTATTATGCATTAAAACTACAAAACAAAACAAGTGCAAAAATCATATACCATCTTCATAATGATTTCCTTAATTGTAAAACACAAGAACACACACTTATTTACAATCTTGCGTCAGGTATAATAACTGTTTCTAATTTCATTACAAATCGCGTAAAAGAAATAAACGTCAACGATACAAAATGTAGAACAGTGTATAATGGTATCAATTTTCATGCTTTCAATTCAGCAAAAGAAAAAGTCAACAGAAAAACTTTAGGGTTACAATTATCTGACTTTGTTGTTATTTTTAGCGGACGACTCATTCCAGAGAAAGGTATTGAGCCGTTAATTGAAGCAATGAATAACCTTAAGAAGCATTCTGACATAAAACTTGTTGTAATAGGCGGTGTCGAGTATGGTAATGACAACCCACAAAGCGCATTCTTACAAAGAATCATGATAAGGGCTAAAGAAATTGGAAATATCATTTTTACTGGTTACGTTATTTATGAGAAAGTCCCAGAGTACCTGCATCTATCTGACATTGCAGTATTACCCTCTTTATGGGAAGAACCTTTTGGTCTTACATGCCTTGAATCCATGGCAGCAGGTCTACCACTTATTACGACTCGTAAGGGCGGTATTCCTGAAATTGTCAACAAAGATTGCGCACTCCTCGTTGATGTTAATGAGAATCTACCTAAAACTCTTTCTGAGAGCATTCTATTTCTTCATAACCATCCTCAAAAAAGATTGGATATGAGCAAAGCTGCTATCTCACAAGCTATGCTATTTGACAATGAACGATATGCAAAAGAATTCTTTAATGTAGTGGAAGATATAGCAAAATAATAGTAAAATGCAATTATTATATAAGTACAACTCACTAGACCTTTTGAAATTACTAATGGCTTTCCTTGTAATAGGAATACATATCAGGGCTATCTATGAAGTAGACTTCCCACAATTATTGAATTATATATTAGAAACAGCAGTTCCATTTTTCTTTGTCTGTTCTGGTTTTTTTATTCAAAATAAAATTGCGAAAACAAAAGATTCCTTTTATGTTTTAAAATACAGTTGTCAAAGATACATTAAGTTGTACATACTATGGCATATTGTATATTTCCCTATTGCTTTAAAGTTTCTTATATCTAACGAGCGAGGCTTTGTGGGAGACCTATTATATTGCCTGCATACATTTCTATTTGTTGGTGAAATTATATATTCATGGCCGCTTTGGTATCTTCATGCCCTCATCGTAGCAATTGCCTTCATCTACCTGTTACAGAAATGTAGATTATCATTAGTCTACATTTGGATTATCAGTATAATAATGATGCTTGTAGGTTTTGCTATTAACTACGTAACGATATACGACTTTTATCCTAACAGCACTATTAATGAAATATGCCATAATATGGTTAATCTCTTAGGAACTACTGACAGGAATGGCCCCTTTAGAGGATTTGCGCTAGTGACTACTGGTATGATGATTAGGAAGTATCACCACCTCATCAAATACGAATATTCAACAGGAATAATTTGCATCATAATATCATGGCTTTTGTATAACAATTCACTCCCACTGCATCTAGCATTTAGCGGAGGAGGCATCTTTATTATTGCAGCGTCTATTCATCTTAGGGACAACTCCCTATATTCGATTATTCGTAACCAAAGCACTTTGGTTTATTTCATACACATGTATATCATTGTGATAATCTACAAACTATTTAAGTACAATATAGATTGTATAACCCAGGTATATGTGATATGGGGCGTAACATCTCTCGTCACCTGGGTAGTTACATATATTCTATGCCTGTTAAGTAAATACCAGCATTTCTTCTGGATTAGACGTTTTATTAGTTAACAACAACGTAAGCCATCAGTTAACTCCGTTCTATTAGGTTTCTCCGAATTAATTGGAGAGACTTTCAAAATCCCAATAATAATCACTATGCATTCCGCTTCTACAAAATCACAGCTTATAATAATCCTCTTCTCGACCCCATAATTTTTCAAATGGCTGGATCCTCATTTCCTCCTTGAATTTAAGCAGATAGTCATGCCAACTATACTTTGGTTTATAACCTAACTCTAATATCGTTTTCTGAATATCAAGAACAAATTGGGTGCAATTCTGTTTCTCTGGACAATAAGAGATAGGGGATCTTTTTTCTCTAGGGCAAAAAACATCAACAATATCTCGAATTCGTTCTTCGAGGGTTGTACCTCCACTACCAACATTGTAAATACCACCATCAACATTAGCTATGAGAGATTTCTCTATTATTTGAAGAAAATCATATACACTTATCGTTTCCAGCAAACGGTAAGGATCTCCCCAGATCTCAATCGGTTCTCCTTTTATTGCTTTGTAAATAAGAGCCCTATCTGAGATAAGTACCTTTATCCCATTTGTATAAGTATAAGGATTAGGGTGATATAGATATATTCGAGGAAGGCGGAAGATGAATCGTTTGAGACCATATTCCTTGTAATAATGCTCTATCATATCGCATGCTGCATTTTTTGCTATTACATACATCCAATGGTCACCTTCAGGAACCTGTCTCTGAGAATTAGCAGGAATAGGCACCTTAGAGCCAAATAGATAGTGAATATCAAAGAGAGTTTGGGGAAAAACAATTCTTTCTGCACCAACCCTACGTGTATATTCAAGAACATTAAGCGTACCTTGTATTATGGACTGAATATAAGGTGTTGCCGAAAAGCCCTTCATTACAGCAGGTAGCATTCCTGCAAAATGGAGAACTGCATAAACATTATCTTGAGGAAGTTGAAAGAAATCTTCTTCCTTCTCTATACTAACCGAATAATATGGAATATTGTAATCTGCAAAGAATCCGTTGTCGTTTTTACGGTGTCCCACAGCTATTACATCATAACCTAATCTATGTAAGTGAGTGCAAATATGTGCACCTAAACTTCCTGTTGCGCCAAATATTATTACTTTCATCTTAACTAAATACATTGGGGAATAATCTTATGATTTGACTTATAGATAAGGTATCCGTCTCGTTCATAATTCGAATGACTTTCTTTCAGATTTCTGTTGGTTATTTCACCTTCAACAAACCAATCTTTATCTCTAGCATATTCAAAGAAATTAAGATATTTTTCTGTTTGTTTACACAAATAATAGATGCCAGCATAAGACGGCTCCGAAACCTTAACAGGTTTACAGAAAATTCCCAATGCGACTTCAATCATACACCTGAGATAATCAATTCCAGAACTCATCTGAACAAGTTTATTTGAGATGTCATCACCTCCACCTCTTAGATTAATTTCTATAAGATATATCTCATTTCCTTTATACTTCACCTCTATATGAGAAGCTCCATTTGAATATCCAATAGTATTGAGCAAATTAGGTGTTATATTTTGAATCTTTGTCCATAGTTCAAACGAAATTGCCGCAGGTTGATGATGTCCCAACTCAACAAAATGAGGAGCAGAAGAACTATCTTTATCAGTTATTTGAATAACTTGGTGAATGCCGTTACACGAGATACTTTCTATAGAGAGCTCTTTACCTGGCACGAACTCCTCTACAACTATACTTCCTTTAGTTGAATTTTGGGCATATTTAATAGCGTCATCAAATTCATATTTATTGCCCACATACGATACACCTGTTTTCGCATTCCCTTTGCATGGTTTTACAACACATGGGTAAATATTCTCATCAAGACCTTCATATTTATAATATTTCAATTTTGATAAGCCGTCCACTTTTTCTAAAAGTTGTCTAACATAATACTTATCATGAAGCTTTTCGAATAACTGAAAAGGGGTTCCAGGTAAAGCAAGCTTCTCTGATACATATGATGCGATTTCCGCAGTCAGTTCTGATGCATTAGAGACCACACCATCAATTTTCAATTCGCGACATTTATCAACTATAATATCTTTTTCTAAAATGGAGATAGGATAAAAATAATCTACCACATCTTTGCAAACGGCACCATCTGACCATGCAAAGCAATGAGTTTCAAGTCCCATTTCCTTTGCCTTAAAACATATTGGCAATTGGCCATAAGATGCGCCTATTACTGCTAATTTCATAATTTTACCTTTTGACTATAACTTTCAACCACTCACGTTGATGTGTTATTGAATACTCAAGTTCTTTCGCTGTTTCAAATTTCAGGACTAATGTTCCTATTGCATTATTCGCACCTTCAAAAGGCTCAACTTTATCACCCATCTCTACCCACAAGTCTTCTTCCACGACTTCTGCAGGCAGGTCAGGGCTGATTTCCAGATGATCAAAGGTGCCTGTGGTATCGGCATGGAGGATTATTTCTGCCCAGTGGCCATTGTAAGGTTTCTGCTCAATAGGCTCCAATATAGGGTCGCCCACCATGGCGCGAGTTATGGCCGTAATCATATCCACCCCTGTAGCATAGCGTAACATCTCGCAAAGGCGATTACCACCACCACGAGGAGTTAGCTCCATTATATATGGTTTGCCATTAAGTGCAACACGTACCTCAATATTATACACACAGGTCTTCAGGTTCAACAACGTGATAAGGCGCTGTATCTCTGAAGTGAGATATTCTTCCTGCTCCTTTGTGAACGTAGATGGCCATGAATAGGCAGCAGGTGTATAGGGGTTTGTGGCATCTACATCAAATCGCTGAGCACAGAAACTAACGAACTTCAGCTTTCCTTCCTCTGAGAAACTATCTGTATCAGAAGAGCAACCTTGTTTATCTATGAACTCCTCCACAATGATATGACCTGAGATGCTATGCTCCATCGCATATTCTAAAGCAGGCTTCAAATCCTCTGCCTTATCAACACGAGTCACACCCTTGCTGCCAGCAGCATCCGTAGGCTTCACAATAACAGGCCAGGGATACCAATAGATTTCTTCCATAGCAGCCTCAACGCTATCAAAGCCTTTAGCCTGTGGCACATTGAAGCCATTCTTTGCTAAGAAAGCACGGAACTTATCCTTGTTCTGGAGTATCTCTACTGATTCAAAAGGTCCAAATGAAGGCAAACCCATCTTGTTCTGCACATAGCTTGCTGCAACAACACCAGGATCTACCGCGAATGACATGATACCATCAATATGTAAGCGTTGTGCCTCACGTAGCACAGCCTCTTTGTCAATGATACTGACATTGCAATACTCATCACTCCACTTATGAGCTATATTATTAGGTAGATAGTCTGCCGTTATCACATAATAGCCCTGTTTATGAGCAGCATCAATCACCGGTTTAAGGTAGCGCAAGCCACCAAGGAGCATTATCTTTTTATGTGCCATAATAACATTATTATCATCAGATTTGAACATTTTACAAAAAAATTACAAATGCATCGTGAGACATCCAATAAAGTGTTCGACTCCACCAACAGCAAACTTATACAGTTCGTCACCAATAGTAAAATCAATAATGTTGATCTCCTTATTCTCAATAAGATGATTGATAAATGCATTAAGCGATAGCATCCCAGGAGAATATTTTGTATAATTCATATTTACACCCGCCGCTTGAACTAGAATCTGCTGGTGCAAATCATCACGTAAATAATAGAAGAAAGAACATAGTTCTTCTCCATGATACAAAGTCAAGAAATGTCCCTTGCCATAGCTATAAAATGGAAGATAATCGCCAAAACGAAATCTCAACCTATATAATAGTTTATTCTTATAATAGCGTAATTTAGACATTTTCTGAAACTTATCAATAAACCGCTGTTCGCGAATATCACGACACACATCTCTGTTTACGTGTTGATCGTCAAATTCGATTCGAATTTCAATACCGTCACGTTTTAATCTGTTATATGCTGTTCTAATATTTTGACGCGAATTCTTACTTAACATTTTCTTATAATCATCCGCTGACGACGGCAAGATAAGAGCCACACAAGTAGCAGTCCAATTTTGAGTAACATCTTTACGAACAATAATGTCATTATATGATTGTACATCACGTTTCATCTTAACAAAACGAAAAAGGTTTAATCCAAATTTTCGAGACACTTCGTTAAGTAAATATGTTAAACCTTCACTATCAAAATCAACATATATAAAATTAACATAATCAGTCCATCCTTCATGACCTAACAAATATATTCCTTTTTTATTTACCCACTTAAAAGTATGCTTTACTATCCAAAAAGGGGCTATCATAATAATTCTATCCTCCTTTTTCAGGACAGCATAAACAGACGAATAATTATGAGTATCTTCAGGAACATAATGTTCATTAAGCATCTGATACCAATCATAAGACTGATAGTATGTCATATCAACCCCTTTTTCCAATTTTCTCCACTCTTCTTTAAGCAATGGAAATTGCTCTCTATTATAATAATTTACTAAATAACTCATAAAAACTACATTAAAACTAACATAATCAATACCTATATTATATGCAAAAATATTTTTATCTATATAAATATCAAATACCTATAATTTCAGTTTATTTACTGTCTCCCAGTGCTTTTTTGAAAAAAAATTACTTTTTCTATAGCCAACATATTTACTCTCATCGGAGAACGATAGTATTTCCATATCTCCCTTACTATCACCATAAGCATATAAATAATAAGAATTCCTATCAGGTTCAACCTCTAATAATCTCTTGACCTTCTCAATTCCATAACAGTTCTTTGTTTTGAATCGCCCAGTAATAACCCCGTCCTCATCAACTTCAATCTTTGTGCCTATTACCATATTCACGTTATAAGAATCACACCATGGAATTACCCATTCTTCAATACTTGCTGTTATGACAATCACCATATCTTTTTTCTTTACATGTTTTTCTAACAAAGAAAGAATCGACTTCCTTTCAAATGTCTTTATTCTATTTGAGAACTCTTCACAGCATCTAACAAAATCAGAATAAAACCACCCTTGAAAAAAAAAGCGAAACAATTTTTCCTTAATTTTCCAGTTTGGATAAAGATTCATTTTCATCAATAAAACATATGGGAAATATCGCAAGAAACCACCCACAAAAGCACTAACTCCACATGCAAATTTGACAAATTCTATCAAAGTATCCTTTTCCGTTAACGTTCCATCAAAATCAAAAACTGCTATTGCTCTTTTTTTCATATAACACCCATTTTTTTAAAAATATAATATGACTATAAAAGAAAGGAACCAACCACAAATACATAACTGAATAGCACGATCTTCAAATAGAACTTTAGTTGGACTTTCACATGAATCATAAACTATCATTCTTTGAAGGTAACGTAGGAAGCCGACAAGTGCCCACCCAGACGTTAAATAAAGATATTTTCCCATCCTAGCTATTACATCTTCTGACAGAGTGTACATAATATAACACACCAATGTGACAGATACAACTATCGCTGTTGCCGTATTTATGAATTCAGAATTATATCCAGTTATACTAACACGAGGCTTCTCCCCTGTTTTCTCAAAATAACGAAAATCATTACTTCGTTTGCCCAAAGCAAGAAAAATAGAAATTAGAAAAGTAAGTAGAACAAGCCATTCTGAAATCATTATCCCAGTTGCCAAACCACCTGCTAATACTCGAAGAACAAAGCCAATAGCAATTATTGAGACATCAATGACAGCAAATTGTTTCAGTTTTATACAATAGAAAAAATTTTGGAACCAATAAAGAAAAACAACAAACAGCAAGTCTGAAAGTTTTTCTCTTTCTAAAAGGACGAGAATAGTGAAAGAAAAACACATGCATACAAACATCATTACATATCCTATTTTCTTACTTATTATTCCTGCCGCAATTGGACGCTTACATTTTTGAGGATGCAATTGATCTAACTCTGCATCACAAATATCATTTAAGCAATATATAGAACTTGAAATAAAACAAAAAGAAAAAAAAATTAACAATCCTGCTGGCCACACATCCTTATTAAAAAGATTACCACTAAAAAAAATCGGAGCAAAAACAAATAGATTCTTCGTCCATTGTAAAGGTCTTAATATGCTTATTATTTCTTTCATATATAAATCACAATCAATTTCTTTTGCAAAGATACGAATTATTATCGACATTTTTATGTTTTTAGTCTGCTTTTTTCCTTTTTAAATTTAAATAATGAAAAAAAAGCAGAGTTTATTTGGCTTTTTGATTATTTTGTTATACCTTCGCAATATAATTAGTACTATATTGAAAAAGATGGGCAACTCATTTAAGAACATAACTAATGACATTATTATATGTAAAGAACTTCTTTTACCCCATGGAAGGACAGAGTGGGTGGTCTTATTATGCTCTTTTTTCTTCTTTCTATCTTTTGCGATTCTCTTTTTTTTACACAAAAGGCTCGAACCGCCTGAAATGCTAGGATATGACACCTCTGCACATATGCTTGTTGACCACATGAAAATAGACATCCAGCATCTTTTTTCATGGGATATTCGACATCCTTTATTGAGATTCATGTTTCTTCCACCTATTTTAATTGACATATTGCTTTCGTTCTTTCATATTGACATAAAATGGGAGGTTTTTACACTCTATAGTACAATTATCAGTTCTTATACAGGGTTAATCTTATTTAAAATATTATCGATGATTTGTAATAAAATGACTGCAATTTTATTACTTTGTCTTTTTTATTCTTTTGCCCATTCAATTCTATTATCTATACAAATTGATTCTTTCATTTTTTCAATGTTCTTTCTAATCACATTAATATTAGTGTATTTGTACAATTATCAATCAAATATAATTAACAATTGGATTTTTTGGGGATTAGTAGGAACAACTTCAACAAATGTACTAAAATTCTTTATATATGCATTACTCACATCAGGAGGAAAATTTAAAAAGGCGATTTATTGTTTTGTGGAATCATCAGTAGTCTTCATTTCACTATTTGCTATTACAATATGGAGTTTTCTGAATAGGTTATTCGTACAACATTTAGGACTTAAGTACAGCTTGCTCGCTCAAACACTAGATTATCGTGGAACTAGCACCAACAAATTCATATTACTATTTGAAAACTTCATTTGCGAACCAATTCTATTCCATAACACACACAATTTACTATACACAAAGGAAACTCGTTTGTTAGAATCATATCCTAGTTTTATTTGTTATATTCCACCTCTTGTTATTATATTAGCCGTTATTATTTCACTCTACAAGAATATATACGATAGAATTACCAAACTGTTTTTTTTATTTATAAGTATTGATTTCTTCATTCACTTTATTATTGGCTATGGCATAGAAGAAGGGCAGATCTTTTGTGCACATTGGTTTTTCTTTATACCTATTTTACTCGGTTTATTAGACAACAAAATAAAAAATATTTATATACAACGCGTATACTTATTTACAATATTCGCATTATTTGTATTCCTGTTATTCTACAATTTCCGGTGTTTCTTCCTATGCTTGTATTTCTAAATCTACATTAATAATCACCCAATAAGTGACCCTCATTTCATATGACAATTTGCCCATCTACTTAATGAAACGACTACAACTATTATTATCTCCTTATGAATTTCACCATTACAAATTTTACTAAAAAGAAATTGGTCGGAACACATATGCATAATACCGGTATTGGAGCCACAGCTTTAGGCAATCCCATAAAAATAAAAAAATTGAGCAATCCTATATGCATCAAGTAATTAATTACATGACAGACTCCAAATCCGATACCACTATACAGCGAACGAACAGCTTTGAAAGTAAATGATGTCGTCAACAAATAGTTAACCAAAAAACTTACAATATAACCTATCGTATAGGCTAAGTTATGCGGAAGCAACAACAACAACAAACAATATACACCATATTGTATTATCGTTGCAATAATGCCAACAATTACAAAACGTACAAACTGGTCGTTTTGAACCCATTTCTTCATTATATTCATTATTTTGCAAAAATACAATTTTTATCACAAAACTCAAAATAAAAAATAATTTATTTGCACAAATATTATACTTTTTTGTTATCGCTATCCAATAAAATTGAATATCGTAACCTACACGTACTTTGAGCTCATGACTCCTTATTTCTTAAAACAAGCTATGTTAAGCCGTTTTTTACTGTTTGACAATATCGCTCGACGGATACCGTCTGTAGCGTTGTCTGGGTACCGATAGTTTGCGTGGTCATGAATTTGCGCTTGATTTCTCGCCGGGAGCTACTCGCTCCCTTGACGACACCATTCCTCTCGGTGTTTTTCATGGTTTTACCTGCGGTATCCAACTTCCGCTATAGACGGTACAATTAAAACGCTACGAATGGTACCATCAAAACGTTACAGTGGTACTAAGAGACCGCTATTATCAACTGTTCATTCCACCTCCATTTCTTATCTGAAGGCACATAGAAAACAAAAAAAGGCATAATAATACGTATATTTAATAGAAATTTTGTATATTTGTAACCAAAATCTTCCAAATGACAAATGGCAAACAAAACTGTATCAATCATTATCCCTGTATATCAGGTTGAGAACTATATTGAGCGATGTATCACCTCAGTTATCAGCCAAACATATAGTCATTCGGCTATTGAATGTATCTTGGTTGATGATTGTGGGACTGATAATAGTATCATGCTGGCTCAGAAATGTATTGACAGCTACAAGGGTAGCATACAATTCCATGTTATACACAACGAGCATAATTGTGGACTATCTATATCCAGGAACAATGGTATGAAGATTGCGGCAGGAGACTATTTATTTTTCTTAGACTCCGATGACTACATTTCAGATGATTGTATAGAAAAACTGATGAATGCCATTCATAAGCATCCCGAGGTTGAAGTCGTAAAAGGCAATCATACTGATAATTGTAATGATACTATAATATCTGCACATATCCTATCTTTAATTATAAAGAAAAAGAAATTGATGAAGCTCTTTTTCTTAGGGTATATACCTTGTATGGCATGGAATACGCTTATCTCTCGAGAATTAATAGAAAAACACCACATAACATTTATGCCACATTTAATATTTGAAGACGTGCTATGGTCGTTTTACCTTTTCAGAGAGACTAATTCATTTCTCATCATTCCTGATATTACATTATTTTATGAGATTAATCCATACTCTATTACCCATTCAGAACAAAAAGATGAAGAACTGCATATAAGAAGTATTATTACCATTTTAAAAGACATGCAGAATCATATAGAAGAGCGATATTATGAAGGGCTTATCATATATATAACTACTTCAATACTGAGATTAATGGATAGAATAAAACAAAAACACAATGATATAACTTTACTTTCGGAAGTTTTGGCTATTAGGAATAGTATTACCAGGCGGACTTTGTCTGATTGCAGGCTGGTTTTATTTGCATTCAGTCTTATCATGTACCAACCTTTTATCAACATTTTCAAGCTGAGGTTCTTTCGGCACAACTATCATAAAGCCACCTGTTATGTTTATGAATTAGCCGCCTTCTTCAGTCCGATACACTCCCTCTTCAAAATGCATAAGGCAACGGATAACAACACATATAAAGGTTGAAATATCAATTTTTATGCTAAAAATTTGGAAATAAGAGAAGAAATAACTACCTTTGCAACATGAATTATTCAGAAGACATCTACGCCAAGACCAATGCAGAACTCATCATAGAGTTAGGCAG
>Ga0247608_10002309_pt1 | contig 24178 bp, 25 predicted proteins | sample 176DNAGHGlowgp2_FD_193490 | JGI IMG/M metagenome (GOLD analysis project Ga0247608, IMG submission 193490) | Sheep rumen microbial communities from Palmerston North, Manawatu-Wanganui, New Zealand - 1766 DNA GHGlow gp2 | ecosystem: Host-associated > Mammals > Digestive system > Stomach > Rumen ... | reverse complement strand
TTATTTCAGCACCCGATGCAACACGAATATCCATAGACAAGGCTCTTTCTGATGAGGTAAATAAAACTGGAAATCCTTTAAAACAAAGGATTTCACACTTGAAAATATTGGGAGGTGTACGATGCGCCCTTCCAAGTTTTTGAAAGTATTCTATGTTATTGCAGCATTGGCTGTCATAGGCGGTCTGTTCCTGCCTTATGTCAATATGCATCAGAATGGGATCACACATGGCATAACGCTCTTCTCTGAAGGCGGTATCTTCGGCAAGGTGATCCTTGGTGTTGCAGCGGTATCTGCGCTTGTCATGATCATCAAGTACACCAGAGTCCTTACTTTCCTGACGACCGCGATCACGTGTGGATGCGTCATAATCATTTGGGCACAATGGAAGGACAGGATAGTCAGTGAGCCGTCACCGGTATCGACTGTGGCAGAGTACACGAGTGCCTATGGTTCCACCATATTCCTCGGAGGCGCGATAATGCTCCTTGTCTGCGGGATCCTCTGCTTCATGTTCGTTGATGAGGACTGACCTAACCGCTGATGTTCCTTAAGGCTCCGTGCCGCAGATACAGTATGAACAGTATCAGTGCGACTGATGCTGCGAGTGTTATTCCGGCTATGAGCGCATACCTCGTGAACATCAGCAGTATAAGCGACAGCAGATAGAAGATCATCAGAAGAAGCCGTCTGGCTTTGCCTGATGATCTTATGTTATCCAGGAGTTCGACATCATTCCGCTCTGCAAGTTCCTTTGCCTGCCGCGTGAAAGTGTTGTTCGTGATCACCATCGCGCGGTCACAGTCGTAATATGCCATCCCGCCGACGACCTGCTGGACTGCGCTTACACCTACCGGGTGAGAATAGAACTTGCACTGCACGGCATACTTGTGCCCTCTTCTTCTTGCAGTGATATCCACCCCGTAATCGCTCGAATTACCGGTTAACCTGACATGTCTATAGCCGTGGGTCCTCAGGTAGGATGCGGCACATCTCTCATAGTCTTTGCCGTTCATACGTATAGTGTATCAAATCGATAGTCCGATTATTGTCCCATATGTTATAATTTCTGCATGAAAGAACCGTCTCATAAAGCTTTTTTTCCGAAGATCGTACTTATTGCCGGCATAATAGCAGCGGCTGTACTGTTTGTGTTCGCCGCCGTTAATGGAAGAAAGGATACCGCTCTGTACAACAGTGAAGGCGTACTAGGCGAAGGCAGATACAGGATGACTACATCATCCGGCAAGGAATTCGGTGTCATCGTGACTAAGCACGGAAGCAGATACAGATTTGAGATCGAAGGCGAGACGAGGCTATACATCACCAGGAAACCATATGGTGAACTGGGGCTCAATTATTTCAAGTATGATGATTCCCAGGAATTCGACGTCAGGAGTGAAGATGGTCTTTACTATCTGAGCCGAGACGGCATTGATATGTCCACGGGGCTGAGGTTCGTATCATGAAGCTGTACAGGGGTGTGATATCGGTAGTATTTTTCGCGCTGGCTGTATATGTGTTCTGCCTCAATATGTTTGCGACATGTTTTACTTCGCAGGACAGGTTTGAACTTAATTTCTACAGCGGAGACATCATCATACTGAATGTCGCAGCTGCCGCACTCTTTGTGGCTGCGGTGCTGCTGATCGACTGGCGCCGGTTTGCAGGATTCCTTGAGAAACACTACGATGTCATCAGGATAGTGCTCTACATACTGATCGCTCTGTCGGCACTGTTGTTCATATCAGGCGGCAAGTTCCCTGCAGGCGTAGACCAGCTCCGCGTTCAGGAGAGTGTATACGGCCTGACCCGCGGGAATTACGATATGTTCGCCAGGACGCAGTACATGGATATCTATCCGAACCAGCACGGGTTCGCCCTGATCATGTATCTCGGAACGTTCCTGTTTGGCACTTATAACTACCTTGCGGTCCGCATAATGAACGTCATATTCCTCGTCCTTCTCTATCACGGACTCGGCAGGATCGGGGAGAACATGGGACTGTCCGGGAGTGCAAGGATCGTGATCTTCTTTATAGGGTTTATCTTCCTTCCGACTACGCTCTATACTCTGTTCATCTATGGCAATATCGCGGGCCTGGCGCTGTCAGTCCTGGCTGCGGACCTTATGATGAGGGCGTTTCAGAAGAACAGGATCTCTTACGGGATCTTCTCGCTGATAGCATTGTTTATGGCCTGCGTATTTAAGTCAAACTACATGATATTCGGTGTAGGCATAGGCATCTACTGCCTGTTCAAGGCATTAGCGGTCAAGGATGTGAAGAAGATGATCTTCGTTCCTTCTGTCATTCTCATGATCTGGCTGTCATCATTCCTGCCGCTTACGGTGATGCGCGGCATCACAGGAATGGAACTTGACGGCGGCGTCAGTTATTACTCGTATCTGGCGATGGGCGTTCAGGAGAACAAGCCTGATTACGCAGGTGGTTTTAACGGGTTCAATGAGGACTCATATGTCGGCCTCGGAGGCGATAAAGAGCAGCATGCACAGTACTCCAGGGAGATCTACTCGCAGACCATGACGGGTATGCTCCAGAACCCTTCGTTCATGCTCAACTTCTTCACTCGAAAGCAGCTCCATCAGTGGACTGATCCCGTGTATAAATCATTCTGGTCGGTCCAGGCTGTATCCCAGCGCGATACGAAGCCATGGATGTATGAGTTCATAAGTCCGGACTTCTCATATCCGGTAACTGTATTCCTGTCATATTTTCAGCTTGTAATATGGCTTGGCGCGATACTATATTTCTGGCTTTCCGCCCCCTCGAAAGAGTTCTCCTACGAAGCGCTCGTCATGCCGATGATCTTCATCGGAGGCTTTATCTTCCACACTTTCTGGGAGGCAAAATCCCAGTACGTATTCCCGTTCTTCGTTATCCTGTTCCCGGTGAGCATAGCAGGCTACATCAAGCTCAAGGCATGGTTTGCCGGAAGGTCCGCGGAGGGCAGGGAGAAGCTGCCCGAACGCATTAAGAAGCTGAACGGCACAAAGATCAAGTGGTCTCCAAGGTTTACCCTGTCCCTGTTTGCCGTCATAGTGGCATTCCCGATGCTCCTCGGCTTAGCTTCATTAAGGGAGCAGTTCGCACAGGACAGGCAGCTGTATAAGACATACATGACGACCGGCTACAGACAGTCCCACATCCCTCTCGATGACGGCATCTACGAGATAAAGGGGGATGACGTCACATACAAAGTGGAACTTTCCAGTGTGGGCGACAACACATACATGAAGGATGTTGCAACCGGTCTGTACCTCACGGCATCACCGTACACTGACGGCGGTGAAGTGCTGACGAAGGAAGAATACACCGGCAGCGACCTTCAGAAGTTCAAACTCTACCTTACGGATGGGAATGGTCTTATAATCGTGTATAATGATGAATATATTTTCTGCGGCAAAGACGGCAAGGTGGAGGTGGAATACGCTCCCTTGGGGACGATCCTGCTGGCAGATCCCAACACGGGACGCACCTGGTCTTACAGCAAAGCGGTATAGGAGGATGTTACAGATGAAGAATGTACTTAAGTTGATCGGGCTTTACGCACTTATATACCTGGTATATAGTGCGCTGTTTGTTTTGTTATTCCACACGGGGATATTGAAGGGAATGGAAGTCCTGATGTACCGCGGAATAGTCTTCATCATCATAACGGGTCTGCTGTCTGCAGTAACGATGGCGGTCATCCGCAAGTTCTGGAAGTTTATTTCGATCAGGGACATCATCATGATGTTCGTGATCTTCTGCTGCGTCAACATGGTCATCTTCACGCTGATCCCCGTTACGGTTGAGAGATCGGTATCCGTATTCATGTTGAGCTACATGGATGAGAATTCAGACAAGTCCTTCACTAAGGAAGACGTTGAGGAGATCTTCACTGAGAAGTATGTCAGGGATTTTGGCGCTTTCGAGAAGAGGTTTGAGGAACAGATCGCTACGGGAACGCTGAAGGACAACGGCGACGGAACATATTCCATCACTGATTCCGGCAGGAAGATCGTCGGCATGTTCAGGATGGTAGCTGACTGGTTCAACACTGATAAGAGGCTCGTATATCCTAACGAGAACTAAATAGATCCTGCACTTTAGTGATCAAAAAGAACTGCCCCGGAATGAAGTATCATCCCGGGGCAATCCTTTGATCATTCACCAGTTGGAAGTTGTGACTTATTATTTCTTCTCTTCGTCCTTCGTCTCTGCGGGCTCTTCAGCTGTCTTCTGCCCGGGAGCTTCTTCAGTTACGGGCTTAGCATCTGCTGACGGATTCTGAGCTGCAAGCTTTGCTGCTCTCTTGGCTCTCTTGCGGCGGCCGCCCTTGACGCATGCCATTACGATGATAAATATGATGAGTGCGATCAGACCGATAACGAGAAGGAAAGGAAGCGCTGCTACGAAGCCGATCGTGAAATCCTTACCGCCTTCCTTGAGAGTATCGAGGCTGTTCTCGAGACCTTCCCAGACTTCCTCACCGAAAGTGGGCTTCTTCGTCTCAACCTGTTCTGTGATCTCGACTACTTCGTTGATATTCAGGGTAAGTGTGCTGTATGCTGCCTGATTGGCAAGTATTCTTCCTCTTGACTCATAGCTCTCGATCTCGTAGCGGACCTCTGTGAGACGGTTCTGAAGAACGATGATCGAATCGAGGGAATCTGCCTGTGCGAGGAGTCCCATCAATGTTTCCTGCTCAACCTTGAGTGACTTGATCTTCGCCTGGATGTCTGAATACTGGAGAGTTACGTCTTCTGCGCTCTCATTGGATGAGAGGACTGTTGCAGATGTTCCGACCATGTTAACCAGAGCGTCGAGCTTGTCAACTGGAACTCTGATAACGAGTGTTGCAAAGTGGAGACTGCCGTTCTTGCCGGTACCTGATACATTAGATGATTCAATATACCCGCCGAGCTCGACGATCTTCGCTTCAACAGCTGATTTAACATTGTTAAACTCTGTTGTTTCCACGTTCATGTTGACTCTCTTGATCAGCATAGCATTTGTGGGAACGCCGGATGTCAGTTCAGGGTTAGGCTGGTTGGCCGGTGCATTTGCCTGGGTTGCCTGAGTCTCTTCCGCCATGGCATCGTATTCTTCATTATAACCGCCATCACCCATAGCCGCATTGACATTCTCCCGGACAGCTTCGTATTCTGCCCCTGATGTTCTGCCGCTCAGAGTGGACTTAGCGTTCATGTTGTCAGCACTCTTGGCTCTTGAGATACTGCTGCATGCGGCGATGGAACTAAGCGCAAGTATCCCTGCAAGTGCGATCGCTGAGATCTTTGTAAACTTCTTCATATTCTTGTCCTCCTTGTTGTGTTCAAAGGTCGTTTACTGCTATTAATACAATCGTGGGATCCGGATTGTTGCAATGGATCTGAAAAAAATCATTCTTCCGGCTTCTGATAGAAGTTTCCGGCGAGCCTCTCGGTCCTCATCTCGTTTATGAAAGCCTCCGGATCACATGTCTTGACCGCCTTGATAACGCGCTTGGCCTGGGGCTTGTCCACAACTGAATAGACTACATTGCGCTCGCAATGCCCGAATGAGCCTTCACCTTCCAGGATAGTAGCACCGTGCTTGGAAACGGAATAGATCACTTCAGATACTTCCTTGGGTTTCGTGGTGACTATGAACAGGGTGGATCTCTGGAACTTGCGGTAGAGGAGCCTTATGGTCACAGTGGATACATACTGGAATATTATCGAATAAAGTGCTTTGTCCCAGCCGAACAGGATGCCTGCAGCCGCAAGGATCAGGGCATTGAACCCGAGGACGATGTTGAAGGCATCGATGCCCTTGCGTTCCGACAGGAATATCGCGATGATGTCCGTCCCTCCGAAAGTAGCTCCTGACAGCAGGCACATGCTTATCGCACATCCGTTGATGATGCCGCCGAATATGCTGATGAGCAGCGTATCTTCAGTTACCACGATCCCCGGTATGAGGTCCGTGATAATGCCTGCCACGATGATCATCAGGAGCGAGAAGAAGGTAAACTTCTTCCCGACATATCTGAATCCTATATAGATGGGGATACTGTTGATAAGAAGATTGATGACCGTGAACGACAGTTCAACGCCGATCGTCTTCTCGCTTATGTGCTGGATCAGGATGGTAAGACCGTTCGCCCCGCCCGGATAAAGACCTGCAGTCCTGACGAAAGACTTGATATTGAAAGCCATCACGACAGCTGCTACAAAGATGACAACTATTGTCAGCAGATCTTTCCTGGTGAACGACAGGTGCTTCTTCATATCCTTCCGAATCCTACTGCTCTTCTTACCTTCTCGTACTTCTCTCTTGCTATCTCGTTTGCGAAGTCCCTTCCTGCATCGAGAACATCATCAACGATGCCGGACTTCAATACTTCATTGTACTTATCCTGGAATCCGACGATCTTGGGGATCACGACTTCCGCAACACCCTTCTTAAGATCACCGTATCCGCCTCCTTCAAACTTGGCCGTTGCCTCCTCGATCGACACTCCGCCGAATACTGAATAGAGTGTCAGGAGGTTGGATACGCCGGGCTTATTCTCTTCGTCGTAGCAGATCCTGCCGTCACTGTCCGTTACAGCGCTCATGATCTTCTTCCTGATCACCTTCTCGTCGTCGGCAAGGAATATGATGCCCTTGGGGTTCTCAGCCGATTTGCTCATCTTGGCTTCCGGATTCTGAAGATCCCTGATCTTCGCTCCGATGGTAGGGATGAGAGGTTCGGGGATAACGAACATCTCACCGTATCTGTTGTTAAATCTCTCTGCAAGGTTCCTTGCAAGTTCTACATGCTGCTTCTGGTCGATTCCCGTGGGAACGTACTTGGCATCGTAGAGCAGGATATCTGCAGCCATGAGGTCAGGGTAAGTAACAAGGCCCTCAGTGAAAGCTTCGTTCTTGGCCGACTTCATCTTGAACTGGTGCATTCTCGTGAGATCACCGTGGGGTGTGTGGCACTCTAAGATCCATGACAGATTTGCATGGTAGAGGTTCTCGGACTGGATGTAGATATGCATGTCCGGGAGGTTGGGATCGACACCGCATGCGATATACATCGCGACGGCGTTGATTATGTTCTTATGAAGCGCATCAGGGTCCTGCGGTACCGTGATGGCATGCATGTCAGGGACAAAGAGAAATGTCTCGTATTTCTTCTGATAGTTTGCAACCTGGCTGATGCCGCCGCAATAGTTTCCGATAGTGAGTGAGCCGCTGGGCTGAAGACCCGTGAGTAATCTTTCCATTTACAAAACCTCTTTATTATTATTCAGGTCATATTGTAGCACACTTTTAGGTTATAATCATTGTACGAGGAGAGTAGTGATGTTATTTATCTTTATGGCGCTGCACTGTGAGGCCGAGCCTCTGATCAGGAGATATGGCCTTTTGCCCGACGGGAGGAATCCTTTCGGAGGGTTTGTCAGCTGCGACAACACGATGAAGGTGATACTGACCGGAATGGGGAAGACCAGTGCCGCTGCGGCTGTAAGCTATGTCGTAGCGTCTGACAATGTGACCGGTTCAGATGTCCTCGTCAACGTCGGAACTGCTGCCGGCGGAAGGAACAGGGACGGAGCATATCTAATCAATGCCGTAAGGGATGACGACACGGGAAGGGTATATTACCCGGACATGCTCTTTAATACGGGACTTCCCGAGTCAGCTGTTACTACCGTGTCGACTGTTGCCACAGGGGAGACGACGTCGTCCGATGATTCTATGCTCTGGGAGATGGAAGCATCCGGTTTCTGTGATGCGGCGAGGTTATTCATGCCACCGCACAGGGTGGCGCTCATCAAGGCAGTGTCTGACAGGGGCAACGATGATGCCGCTGCCATAACGGATGAGATCCTTAAGGGGACCATAGAACGGAACATAGAGGATATAGCGCATGCCTTAAGCGTACTGTCCGGACTGCCGTCAGAAGAGACCGGAGATGTCACTGCAGACGATGAGGCCGGGCTGTTCAGGTGTTCCGAGACGATGAGGCAGGACCTGATAAAGCTGCTGACATATGCTAGGAACAGCGGAATTGATGCTGATAAGATATTGAATGGCATGCGCCGCGAAGGACTGCTCCCGGCAGCGGACAGGAGATGTGGCAAGGAGGCTCTGAATGAGTTTGGCAGAAGGCTCCTGGAATAAGTTCTTCTCGCACGTCTATGTGGAGGAGAGGGCGATGGATTATCCCCTCACTAAGGAGATCATCTCCGGTCTTCCGAAGTCCGTTGTTATCACGATCGGCCACTACAAGGACATCTTCAACAGGGGAAAGCAGTCTTATGCCGCACAGAGCAGGGCGCGGGCTCTGATACTTGCTGTCAATGACGGGGAACTGGTGTACAAGGGTGCGCCTGTGTGCCAGTCTTTCGGGGAGAAAGAGTTCTATTATACGGCGAGCAGCATGAACTGTCCTTTCGACTGTGAATACTGCTTTCTCAAGGGGATGTACAACACTGCGAACATCGTGTGTTTTGTGAATATGGATGACTATGGAAGGGCAGTGAAGGCGCTGAAGGACCCCTATATCTGCGTCTCCTACGATACTGATCTTCTGGCGATGGACAGCATCACTAAGCAGGCTTCCATGTGGGCGGATATCGCTGAGGGAACCCCCGATGTACTGATCGAACTGAGGACAAAATCCGCACCGGCAAGGCTCAGGCCCATACCAAATCTGATATATGCATATACCCTCTCTCCTGAACAGATCTCATCAAGGTTTGAACATGGCGCGCCGCCGCTTAAGGCGCGGCTTGCCTCGATAGCAAATGCACTGGATGAAGGATGCACGGTAAGACTCTGTTTTGATCCCATGATCCATGTCAGGGGATGGGAAGATATCTACAGGAGTCTTGCGGATCAGGTCGCGTCCACCATTGACCTCGGCAAGGTCAGGGACGTAAGCATCGGTACGTTCAGGATATCATCCTCTTATCTCAGGAACATACGCCGCCAGGAGCCCCGTTCGGAGGTGTGCTGGTTCCCGTTTGAGAACAGCTGCGGATATTCCTTATATCCCAAAGATATCGATGCAAAGATGCAGGCCCTGATGACGGAAGAGCTGATGCGGTATATCCCGCGCGGGAAGATATGGAATGCCGGGGAGGACGGAAGATGAGTTCTTCGGGCACATCAGACAAGACCGTTCAGGATCTTCTTATCAAGCACAGAGCTCCGCTTATGGGCATTGCTGCATTATGGATCCTCCTGTTCCACACATGGATCCCTTTGGCAGGTGATATTACGGGGCTTGATTATGCTGAACAGTATCTCAAACAGATCGGGTGTGCCGGAGTAGATGTTTTTTTCCTGCTGTCGGGACTCGGACTGGTAAGGTCTTACAACACAAACGGCACACTTAAGTTTTATTACAGGAGATTCAAAAGGCTTGCCATTCCGTTCTATATATCTGTAGCACTGTTCTTACTGTGGGACGGGACATTCGATATCCTGACATATGTCAAGAACATATCAGGATACTCCACATTCTTTGAGAACTTCTTTGCAGTCACCTGGTTTGTTCCTGCAATAGGTCTTATGTATCTTCTTTTTCCGGTATATTACCGGATGATGAGAGCGATGAGATCGCCTTATCTGTTTACGGCTTTTGCGATCGTCATCTGCATACTGTCCATAACAGTCTGCGAAGTGTGGGGAGGGCAGTTCAATGCCAGGATACTCATATACAGGATCCCCGCTTTTCTCATTGGAGTGTTGATAGGACAGACCGCTCATATGAAGAGCAGGCCGTGGAAGGTCACACCATTTATCACTTCGGTATCCGTCATCATTTTTGCTGCTTCGAGCTTTGTTCTCTTTGCAACACTGGCCGGTACCGGGATACTTCCCAATGCCGGACAAAACCCGTCTTTATTTCTTTCTTCAGCACTTCTTACGGGCCTGTCTTCTGTGATCCCTGTCACTCTGCTGCTTGACAGATCGGACAGCCACCGGGTGTTGACATTCCTCGGAACGATATCTGTTGAACTGTATTGTCTACAGGAGGGATTGTTTCTAAGGTATGTTAAGTTCATCGGATCTGTCTGTCCTGAATATTTCCCGCTGCCTCCGTTGATCGTTATCTATCTGGTATTCGTGATATTGATAGTGGTCTCATCCCGGATCCTTAACCTTATCAACACATACTTCTGGAAACTGATCGAAAAAGTCATAAATCATTAAATCTCTGCAACTCTCCGCAATTGTATTATCCCCGCGGTCGGTATAAAATGTTCACGTTCATAAAAAAGACAGAAGAGGACGTGAAGAATGGAAGACAACAAGGTATTTAAGTTATTGATAATCAACCCCGGTTCGACATCGACCAAGGTCAGTCTGTTTGAGGATAAGAAGGTTGTCTTCGAGAAGAGCATCTTTCACGAGGCAGAAGAACTGCTGAAGTTCCCTCACGTCAACGGACAGATGGACATGCGCTATGAAGTCATCATGAACATGCTGGCTGAAGAAGGCGTGAAGCCTGAGGATATCGATGTGTTTGTCGGAAGAGGCGGAAGCGCCCAGACACAGCCCGGCGGTATCACGACGATCGACCAGAAGCTGTATGATGATACAAGGGATGCCGTAGGCGGCAGCGAACACCCTGCAAAGCTCGGCGTCATGCTCGCATGGAAGCTGGCCCAGAAGTACGGCAAGCCCGCATATACGCTTAACCCGACCAATGTTGACGAGTATTGTGATTACGCACGTCTTACGGGCATCAAGGGTCTGTACCGCGTATCACATTCACATGTGCTCAACCAGAAAGCAGTCGCTGAACATTATGCGGAGACACTTGGCAAAGAATACGATGACATGAGGCTCATCGTTGCCCACATCGACGGCGGCATCACCGTATCCGCGCATGAGCACGGCAGGATGATCGACGGCAATATGGGTGCAGACGGCGAAGGCGCCTATTCACCTACGAGGATTGGCAGCGTCCCCGTTCCCCAGCTTCTTGACTATATCGAAGAGCATTCCATCGATGAGGTGCGCAACATGTGCTCCAGGGCGGGAGGTTTTGTCCAGCTCTGCGGAACATCCAATGCCGATATCGTTCATGAGAAGGTGGACAGCGGCGACCCCGCATCGACTCTCGTATGGAACACGATGATTTATCAGGTCTGTAAGCTCATCGGTGAGATGAGCACTGTCCTCTGCGGCAAGGTGGATGCCATCCTCCTGACCGGCGGTCTCATGAGATTTGACGATGTATTGAAGGGCATAGAAGAGCGCTGCGGATGGATCGCCCCGATCAAGGTATATCCCGGCGAAATGGAGCAGGAAGCCCTTGCATATCCCGCACTTAAGGTAATGCGCGGCAAGATAACTCCCAAGACATATACAGGCAAGCCGGTATGGTCCGGATTTGAAGGCATGGATCTGTAATCAACATCAGAGAGGTACAAACATATGAGCATGATTGAGATGATCAAGAACAAGGCACGTTCTAAGACGATGAAGATCGTCCTTCCCGAGGGCGACGAGACGCGTACCATCCAGGCTGCAAGAGCCATAATCGACGATGGTCTCGCACACCCCATCCTTCTTGGCAATCCGGGTGATATCCGCAGGATTGCAGATGAGACCGGAACGGACATAACGGATATCGAGATCATCGATCCTGTGACAAGTCCTCTCAAGGAGCAGTACAGTAATGCCCTCTACGAGCTCCGCAAGGCGAAAGGCATGACTGAAGAAGAGGCGCTCACCACCGTGGAAGATCCCATGTACTACGGCATCATGATGGTCAAGCTCGGCGATGCCGACGGCCTCGTATCAGGCGCCGTTCATACAACGGGCGACATGTTAAGACCGGCTCTTCAGATCATCAAGACAAAGCCCGGAATGAAGGTAGTATCTTCGAGCTTCCTCATGGATTGCCCTGACAAGACTTTGGGTGCGGACGGACTTCTCGTCTATGCCGACTGTGTTGTCATCCCCAATCCTACAGCCGAAGAGCTTGCCAATATTGCAGTCGCTGCAGCTGATACCGCAAGGACACTCTGCGGCATTGAGCAGCCCCGTGTTGCAATGCTCTCGTTCTCCACAAAGGGAAGTGCCAAGCATGAGCTGGTATCCAAGGTTCAGCAGGCTACGGCAATGGCTCACGAACTCGCACCTGACCTTCTGCTTGACGGAGAACTTCAGTTTGATGCGGCATTGGTTCCGGAGATCGCAGATTCCAAGGCGCCGGGAAGCCCCATTGAGGGTAAAGCCAACGTATTTATCTTTCCTGATCTCCAGGCAGGTAACATCGGATATAAGATCACGCAGAGGCTTGGTAAGGCAGAATGCTTTGCAGTTCTTCAGGGTCTGGCAAAGCCCTGCAATGACTTATCACGCGGATGCAGTGTAGAAGATATCGTCAATACCGTTGCAATGACGGCTGTGCAGGCAGGTTAATCTGTCATTTTGTCGCCTTTTCTCCTGTTCTTTGTATTGAGTTTGTATCATTTAGCAGGCAAATAAGTGCTATAATACAAGCGTTTTGTAAATGATCATTAATACAAAGGGGATAATTGAAGCGATATGAGCTCTTATTATAACGATTTCGGAAACGGAGGTCCGGAGAGGAGCAGACAGCCTTCAAGGTCTGTCCGTCCGTCACCTTCAGAATATGAGATGTACGGCTTTACGGCGAAGCCGGGAGACCGTGCCAAGTACACAAACAGATCCAACAGACCCACAAGACCTGTGAGGAACAGTAACCAGGGCGGAGGTGCCCCCAGGAGCCGCAGTAAGATCAGCGGCAAATATAATCTGGCACTTCTCATGCCGATACTTCTCATCTATTACGAGGCAGTGTTTACCATCCTCACGAACAGTGATGCAACGTTCATGCAGCGCTTTATGCCGATCCTGTTCTGCATAAGCCTCGGTGCGCTGGCATTGATCATTTGTACGATCACACCGTTCCCCAAGGTCAACAAGATAATCACGGCTGTTCTCCTGGCGGGCAATGCGGTCGCATTCTGTGTAGCTTATTTTATCTTCAGGATGTTCAGGATCCACTATAATCTGAAGACCATTTTCTCCGGCGCTTCTGATGCAGCCGGCGGATTCGGAGGCGATATCGCCCACATGATCTTCAGTGTATCCGGTATCCTTGCCATCCTGTTCCTGTTCCTGCCCTTCATCCTCTATGTGATCTTCGGCAGGAAGATCGATCTGGCTGTCATCAGGTCCAGGGAGATGAGATTTAAGGTAAGGGTAGGCGCAGCAGCTGTCTGCATCGTATTCTTCCTCATCGCAAGGCTCATCGTCATCTGCGTTCCTTCACTCAAGGCAGTCTATTCAACAGAGTATAACTACCAGTCCGCAGTAACGAATTTCGGACTGTTTACGGGTATCAGGCTTGATGCTCTCGATGCCATGGGCTTTGGCAACAAGGAGGATTCCTTTGAGGATGATCCTAATGTTACGGTCCCCACTGTTCCCACACAGACCAATGTAGAGCCTGACACTTCACGTGAGCCCGACGCCACACCTACTCCCACACCTAGAGTATTTGGCCCGAGCGTCATGAACATCGATTTCGCCAAGCTCGCCGAGAACGCTTCCGGCAAGCTCAAGGAGCTCGATAACTACGTAGCTAATCAGACACCTTCAATGGAGAATGAATATACCGGCCTGTTCGCAGGCAAGAACCTCATCTTCCTGACGGCAGAGGCTTTCTCAAGGGAACTCGTTACGGAAGAACTCACACCTACACTGTACCGTCTGATGCATAAGGGCATCTACTTCTCTGATTTCTATCAGCCCGCCAGTGCAGGTACCACGGGAGGCGAGTACGAGAACATCTTCGCCATGCTCCCCATGGCAGGCGGCGCTTCGTTCAAGAAGACAGCTGACCACAACAACTACATGACCATCGGTAATATCCTGAACAGACAGGGATATAACGGATGGGCATTCCACAACAACGACTACAAGTACTACAAGCGTAATACGACACACGTTAACCTCGGTTATTCCAACGGCTTCATGGGTTACGGCAACGGTATCGAGCAGTTCGTCAAGAAGCAGTGGCCTGAGTCTGATGATGAGATGATCAGAGGAACACTGCCGATGTATATCGACAAGCAGCCGTTCAATGTCTACTACATGACCGTATCCGGCCACGGCATCTATCCCAAGGGAAGCAACGCCATGGTACGTAAGCATTGGGACAGGGTTCAGGGCCTGACACAGTATAATGACCTTGTTAAGGGCTATATCGCATGTAACCTCGACCTCGAGGATGCACTTACATATCTCATTTCCGAGCTCGAAGCGAAAGGTATCGCTGACGATACTGTCATCGTTATGACGGCAGACCACTTCCCTTACGGACTCGATGATGACGCAGGTCTCGGCAAGATGCCGAATCTCTCGCAGCTCTACGGATATGATGTCAAGAATGAGTGGCAGCGTGACCACAATGCCCTGATCCTCTGGTCAGGATGCCTTGAGAAGATGGATCCCATCGAGATCAGCGCGCCTACGTCTAGCCTTGATATCGTTCCTACGCTCTGCAACCTCTTCGATGTAGACTGGGATTCAAGACTCTTCCCCGGACGTGACGTATTCTCTGATGCGACACCGCTCGTATTCACGACGACATACTCCTGGAAGACTGACATCTGCACATATAACGCAGGTTCAGGCGATGTTAAGCCTGCTACTGACAGCACGGTCATCCCTGACGGTTATGTGGATGCGATGAAGAAGATCGTACGCAACAAGATCCACTATTGCGATCTCGCGCTTGATACAGATTACTTCGCGCACGTATTCAAGAACTATACTCCGCCCACGCCGACTCCGAAGCCCGCTTCGGATGACCAGGGACAGGTGAATAACAATACTGCTGAGACTACTCAGGCAACGCAGGCGCAGCAGCCGAATAACAATCCTGCACCTTCCATCAACCAGCAGAACTGAACATGATACCTGCTGCAGTCATATTCGATCTTGACGGAACGCTTACTGATACGGAGAAATACTATCAGGAGGCGTGGCCTGAGGCACTGCGGCACTTCGGGTATGATCCCAGGCCCGGGATAGCCCTGGAACTAAGGTCGCTTGGGCGCCCTTATGCGCCGGCGAAGTTTAAGGAATGGTTCGGTGATGACTTTGATTACGGCAAGGTCCGCGAGTACCGCAAGAAGCTCGTCAAGGACATGATGGATACAAACGGCATCGAACTTAAGCCCGGAGCTGTTGAGATCCTTACGTGGCTCCGTGCGAACAATATCATGACCGCCATGGCAACTGCCAACGATCTCAAGAGGACTACGGGATATCTTGAGAGGATCGGGATAGGCGGATACTTTGACAGGATAATATGTGCCGATATGGTAGAATATGGTAAACCGGCGCCTGACATATATGCATATGCGTGTGAGGCGATTGGCACTGATCCGGCGAATGCTTTCGCGGTGGAGGATTCTCCCAATGGGATAAAGAGTGCATACGGTGCGGGACTTAACGTTATCATGGTCCCCGATCTCACGGGACCGGACGAAGAGATTAGCGGAATGCTCTATGCTTGCGTTGATTCTCTTGCAGATATTAAGGATCTGATATTGAAGGAGATGTGTGTATGAAGAAGCCGGATAAGAGAGGGGTTACAGCCGCAAAGATAGTTGCCGGCATCGCGGCCACTCTTACGCTTGGTGCGAATGTTAACGGGTGTGTATACGGGCCTGCCGGACTTAACCAGAATGTCTATGGCCCGCCGCCGTCAGATACCGCGATGGAGTCTACGGATACTTCAGAAACGACCGGGAATACGGAGAGGACCGAGAAGCCGGAGCCTGCCGTATCTGAGAGTACTATGGCTACCTACAACATGAATGAAGATGTATACGGACCTCCGGAAGATTTTGATTTCTCTGCAAATCAGAATCAATTAGTCTACGGACCTCCGGAAGACATGGGATGAACAAGGTCGATCCATTGATCGCAAAGGTCAAGACTGACCACATGACTGCTCTGGCGGAATATACGGAGGAGTTATATAAGAAGCCTGATCTCAGGCATCTTTTCCTTGAACTTACAAACGCGTGCAATGAGAGGTGCTTCCACTGCGGGAGCAACTGCAGCGTTCCCGGTGACGATGAGCTTACCACTGATGAGTTCAAGAGTATCCTGGACCAGGTCAGGGAAGACTTTGACGTCAGCAAGTTCCTTCTGTGCATAACCGGCGGCGAGCCGCTCCTGAGAAAGGATTTCTTCGAGATAATGAACTATGCAAAGTCCCTCGGTTACCGCTGGGGGATGACGAGCAACGCCACTCTCATCACAAGGGAAGTCGCGCACAGACTTGCCGATGCAGGTATGAGGACCATATCCGTATCTATCGACGGTCTTCCGCAGACACACGATAAGCTCCGCGGGATGAAGCGCGCATATGAGCTCGCTATGAGAGGCATTCAGAACCTGATAGATGAGAATGTCTTTGATTCCGTACAGGTAACGAGCGTCTTCAACCATGAGAACATCAAAGAGCTGGATCAGATGTTCGAGATCATGAAGGGCATCGACATCGATTCATGGAGAGTCATTAATCTCGAGCCCATAGGAAGGGCTCTTACAAGGCCTGAACTGATGTGCACTCCTGATGATCTGCGCACGATGTTCGAGTTCATCAGGCAGGCCAGGAAGGACGATTTTCCTGTCCTTTACGGGTGCAGTCACTATCTCGGCCTGGATTATGAGGTCGAGGTCAGAGACTGGTACTGGCTGTGCAATGCAGGCGTCCATACTGCCAGCATCATGTGCAACGGCGACATTGGCGCATGCCTTGACATCGAACGCAATCCGAGGGTCATCCAGGGCAACATCAGGACCGACAGGTTCAGGGACGTCTGGGAGAACAGGTTTGAGATCTTCAGGCGCGACAGGACCGGTGACTCAGGTAAATGCAGATCATGCGGACACAAGAGATTCTGCAGGGGCGATGCATGTCACTCATGGGACTATGAGAATGATGAGCCGCTCGTGTGCATGAAGGGTATTCTATTTGACTGATCGGAGGTTAATATGATCAATATAGGTTGTCATCTGTCAAGTTCGGGCGGGTTCCTGGCCATGGGAAAGCATGCAACGGAACTCGGTGCAGATACTTTCGCTTTTTTCACGCGAAATCCCAGAGGGGGTTCTGCCAAGGAGATAGATCCTGCTGATGCGGCAGCTCTGGTTGATTACATGAAGGAGCATGGTTTTGGAAAGCTCGTTGCCCACGCTCCATACACGATGAACGTGTGCGCAGAGAAGGAAGGCATACGTGAGTTCTCCAGGAACATGCTCGCAGATGACTTGGACCGCATGCAGTACGTTCCGGGGAATTACTATAATTTTCATCCCGGTTCACACGTCGGACAGGGAGCTGATGTAGCGATCCCCATGATAATCGATGCCATCAACAATGCGCTTAAGCCTGAGCACGAGACGACCGTACTTCTTGAGACGATGGCGGGCAAGGGATCTGAGGTCGGCAGGACTTTCGAGGAGATAGCCAGGATCATCGACGGCGTTACGCTGAAGGATAAGGTAGGCGTCTGCTTTGACACCTGCCACACATGGGACGGCGGGTACGATAACGTTAATGACATCGACGGAGTGCTTGCCGAATTCGACAGGGTGATCGGGCTCGGAAAGCTTTACGCCGTCCACCTGAATGACAGCAAAAATGACATCGGGACGCATAAGGACAGGCACGAAGTCATCGGCGGAGGTTTCCTGGGTGAAGAAGCCATCAGGAGGATCGTAACGCACCCTCTTCTTCAGGGCAAGCCCTTCATCCTCGAGACACCTAACGAAGACCCCGGTTATAAGAAGGAGATAGCTCTCATCAGGGAGTGGATGCGATGAACAGGTTCAAGGTCGGAACTGTCCTGAAAGATTCCTGGGAGAACTTAAAGCGCAAGTACTTCATGAACGTGCTTGTTGTGTTCGCAGTTGCGATCATCATCGGCGGCTATTCTCTCGGGACCAGGACAACACCCATGAACTTCCGTGATAACACGAGCACCGGCTCTGAGGTCGCCAGGGAGCTGGTCATGCAAAGCGTTACAGGTCAATCCAACGCTGAAGCACTTGAGGATCTGGTTGACAATCTGTCGAAGAAGGAAGTCATTCCGGCAGACATCACGGCCAGGACTGCAGGGCAGCAGTACACCAAGGGCGCCTTATCGCTCCTCGTCAACCAGATATCGAGCGAGGGAAGCTTCCTCTTCGGTGTCCTGAACGGCGTTAACAAGCTCCTGTTCAAGGGGACGATAGCAAGATCCGTAGTTATCTTCATCTTTGTCGTCCTGATGATGTTCTTCAATCTGTTTGTGAGCAATATCATCACGGTGGGCAAATGCAGGTATTTCATGGAACACCGCCGTTATTCCAACACCAGGGGCGACAGGATAATATTCGTCTACAAGTTTGGCAGGACGTTCAATGTTGCCAAGGTAATGCTCCTCAAATCACTCTTCCAGACTCTCTGGAATCTCACGATCGCAGGCGGCGTCATCAAGGCATATCAGTACTCCATGATCCCGTACATCCTGGCTGAGAATCCTGATATCAAATGGAAGGAAGCGTTCTTCCTGTCCAAGAAGCTGACGCAGGGAGACAAGCGGAACCTGTTCCTGCTCGATCTTATCCTCTCACCCGGATACCTGATCTCGCCGTTTACATACAACATCCTATACTACTTTCTCATGGAGCCCATGAGGGAGTGCATATATGCAGAAGCATACATGACATTAAGGGATATGAAGAGAAGTACTATACCGACAGCGGAACTGCTCCTTAATGACCGCATGCTCGCTGCAGCTGAGGTATCGGCTGCGCCTTATCCTGATTCAGAATACATACTTCCGGTCCATCACAGACGCCAGTGGATGAAGATCGATTACGACAGGGATTATTCCTTCTCCACGATCGTTCTGTTCTTCTTTACTTATTCTCTTGTCGGTTATGTATGGGAAGTATTTTATACTCTTCTTAATGAAGGAATACTGGTCAACAGAGGCACCATGACAGGACCCTGGCTCCCCATCTACGGTGTGGGCGGAATGGTCATAATCGTGCTACTCAAGCCACTCAGGAAGAATCCGCTGCTGATGTTCGCCGGGACGACCGTGGCCTGCGGCATCCTGGAGTATTTCGCGTCGTGGCTCCTCGAAATGATGTTCGATGCAAAGTGGTGGGACTACAAAGGTTATTTTCTAAACATAAACGGGCGCATCTGTCTTGAGGGACTGCTCGTATTCGGTCTTGCAGGTGTAGCCTTTACCTACATCTTCTCACCCCTCCTTGATAATCTCTACAAGGCCATCGGCGGCAAGGCGAGGAAGATAATCATATCCGCACTGGTGCTCACATTCGCCGTTGATTTTGTGCTGTGCGCGCTGCAGCCGAATACAGGTGACGGAATAACATACGGTGAAGAAGGAATGGGTGAGGATACGGTTGTATTTGAGACGGAACAGGAGGCATTGGCATGAACTTTGTAACGATAGATGACTTTGAGCAGTTCAGCGATCTTATAATCAAATATGTTACTCCCGGGGTTTCCGACATGGTTGATTCTGTCGAATGGGAGCGGTTCACTTCGGCTGAGGATTTTCTGGAATTCCTTGATGAGGATCCGGACTACATAGTCGACATATTATTCTGCGATGTCGAGATGGGCGGCATGAGCGGAGTTGAACTCGCAAGGCAGATAAGGGATCATTACCAGATCGGGAGACGGATAAGGAAGATGGTCTTCGTGACCAGCTACAGGTCGCTCAGGATCGAATATGACGGGCAGATCGTGGGGAAGATCAGCAAGCCTTTCGAGAAGAGGGAGATCATCGACGTTGCACGGGGATTGATAGAAGACTTGACATAAAGGCATCCTGCGAATAAAATTGAAAACGATTCTCATTTTTATTGTGGAGAGCACATGACGATCAAGAAGAGTTATTCGACAAAGCATCAGGAAGAACTTCTTAACTACATGAAGTCGACAGCCGGCACGCACATCACGGCCGGTGATATCTGCATGCACATGCGATCGGAAGGCAAGAACATCGGAACGGCTACGGTATACCGCCAGTTGGAGAAGATGGTGGATGAGGGGATCGTCAATAAATACATAATCGATGAGGGCAGCAGCGCCTGCTATGAATATGTTGAGGACAAGCATCACAAGGGTGGCAACTGTTACCATCTGAAGTGCGAATCATGCGGCAGGCTGATCCACCTCGGGTGTGATGAGATAAGCAGCCTCAACGAACATATAATGGAAGAACACGGTTTTAGGGTCAATCCCAGAAGGACCGTATTCTACGGAATCTGTGAGGACTGTGCAAAGTGAGCGATCTGATCTTGAGGTGTGAGGATCTCACACTTGGATACGAGAACATAACGCTGGCAACAGGTGTCAGCTTTGATATCAATGAGGGCGAGTACTGGTGCATAACAGGTGAGAACGGCACCGGCAAGACTACGCTAATGAAGACTGTCCTGGGACTTACCAAGCCTCTTGCAGGCACGGTCAAATGGTCTGATGCAGCACGTTTGGGCGGCATCGGCTATCTGCCCCAGCAGACGGATGTCCAGAGAGATTTCCCCGCATCAGTGACGGAAGTGGTCCTCTCCGGATGTCAGGGCAAGGCCGGACTCAGGCCTTTCTACAACAAGGCTGAGAAAGAACTCTGCAAGATGAACATGGAACGCATGGGGATCTATGAACTCCGTAAGAGATGCTACCGCGAGCTGTCCGGCGGACAGCAGCAGCGTGTGCTCCTGGCAAGAGCGCTCTGTGCGACGGGCAAGGTCCTCGTCATGGACGAGCCCGTAGCCGCATTGGACCCCAAGGTTACGGAAGAGATGTACGGTCTTATCAGCGATCTTAACAAGACAGATAAGATCACGATAATCATGGTCACTCATGATCCTGATGCTCCGTCGAGGTTTGCTACAAACGAACTCAGGTTCGGACAGGAGGTAACAAGTCATGAATGGTGACATGATCCTCTACGACTGGACTTCCAAGCTTGCTGAATACATGCAGTTCCCGTTTGTAAGGAACGCGATCATAGTAGGCGTTCTGATCGCGCTCTGCTCATCGCTCCTTGGTGTAACTCTTGTGCTGAAGAGATTCTCTTTTATCGGTGACGGACTGTCGCACGTTGCTTTCGGTGCGATGTGTATCGCAACGATCCTCAACATATCCAACAGCCTGTATCTTGTGCTTCCTGCGACTATCGTATGCGCAGTCATACTGCTTGCGGCAGGGCGAAATGCGAAGGTCAAGGGTGATGCTGCGATAGCAATGGTATCAGTATCAGCTCTTGCACTGGGATATCTCCTGATGAATATATTCTCTTCATCATCCAACCTGTCAGGCGACGTATGCAGCACGCTGTTCGGATCGACCCTGATCCTGACATTATCCAACATGGAAGTGCTATTGTGCATCATCATATCGGTGATCGTCGTCATACTCTTCATACTGTTCTACAACAAGATCTTTGCAGTTACTTTTGATGAGGCTTTCGCGAGTACGTCGGGAACATCTGCGCGTTTGTATAACATCTTCATTGCGATAATAATCGCTACGATAATCGTTCTTGCGATGAACCTTGTCGGATCGCTCCTCATATCGGCTCTCGTCATATTCCCTGCGATATCGTCAATGAGGGTATTTAAGAGTTTCAAGAGCGTCACGGTCTGCTCTGCAGTCCTGTCAGTCCTTTGCACTCTGACCGGCATGGTCATATCCATCCTGTCAGGAACCCCTGTGGGATCCACGATCGTTGCGTGCGATATCGTCATGTATGGTCTGTTTGTGATCATCGGAGGGATCGCCGGAAGGAAAGCCGTGTAAGCCACAGGCCCCTGTATAAGTACCCCGTTCCTCAAATAGTGATATACTTTGAAAGAGAAGGGGAGGTATATCCATGAAGAGGTTTTATTCATTTAGTGCTATGGCATTGATTCTGGCCATGCTGACATCGGCAGCAGGATGCAGTCAGGGTAATACAGATAACTCAGTTAACGGAACAAGTGAGAGCGTGTCTTCTTCCGTAACGGTGGAAGTAACGGAAAGTGAACAGATCGATAACCGCATGACGGCCGCTACAGGTGAGACGAAGGACACGGTAGATCCTGATGTTTCCGAGCCGAACCAGAGTATCGCAAGTGATGCGCTGATCACTGATCCGACGACGGAATCCACAACGGGAACCACGACAGAATCCACATCAGCTCCGACACCTACTCCCAAGCCCATCGGCAAGGCAAAAGTATCTGATGCCTATAAGAGGAAGTTCAAGGTCCCTGATTACGGCAAGATGACTACGCGATATCCCAAGATAACCATTGACGGGGCAGATACCTCTGCGATCAATAAGAAGATCGAGAAGAAGTTCAGGCCCATCGCAAAGAAGAACCAGAGCGTCGTCAGCTATAAGTACTACATCGGCAAGACTTATGTCTCGATCTTCATGATAGTCAATCTCGATGCCGGCCTAGAGGGTGATGATCATTATGTCTATAATGTCTCCAGAGTGACGGGCAAAGAGCTGTCACGCAAAGAAATGCTCAAAGAACTCGGGCTCAAGAACGGAACCTTCAATTCCAAAGTGAAGAAGAGCCTGAAGAAGTGGTGGAAGCAATTCCTGGATTTCGATCAGGGCGATTACACCAAGAATATGTATAAAAAAGCTCTTACTAATAAGTCCATAAACAGTGCGGTGCCTTTTGTTGATTCGAAGGGAAAGAAGTCTTTCCTCATCCGTCAGATGGAGGTCCCTGCGCAGATCGACCACTATGATGTTTATGCGGCTATATGATCATTTACGGGAGGCGATAGACATATGAAGAGATTCAAGGCATTATCCGTATTTATTACGGCCGGCATGCTCATGACTTGTTTACTTACGGCATGCAGCACGAATACTGATACAGTGTCAGACACATCTGGGGGCGTGGAAACTCTCTCAAGCGAAGAAGCCGCTGAAACTACGGGTTCTGAAGATCCGGCAGAACCTTCAGAAACAACTGAAACAACCGGAACAACAGAAGAGTCTTCTGAGGCGACTACATCGACCATGCCACCTGCTCCCTCTGAGTCTTCTTCAGAGACCTCGGCAGCAGGGGAACCCCGCAAGGTAACCATATCTGATGCCTACAAAAAGAAACATAAGACTGAATTTCTCGGTAAGGTAACTTCCAGATATCCCAAGGTTGCTATCGAGGGAGTAGATACGTCTGCCCTTAATAAGGAGATCGCCAAGAAGTTCAGATCAATAGCAAAAGATGGTGAAGTGGATTACTGGTATCGTATCGGAGAGGAGGCTGTTACCATCTTTATCTCATATACTTGTGATGCTGACTATTATGATGGAGGCAATGATGTATACAATATATCAAGATCCACCGGCAAGAAGATGACGCGCAAGCAGATGCTCAAGGTCTGTGGAATATCTTCCTCAAAGTTCAATTCCAGGGTAAAGGCAGCGATCAAGAAACAATGGAAAGAAGCTTTCAGGTCTGGTGCCGACTATGTTAAAAAACAGTTCAAAAAGGCAACGAGCAAGAAATCCCTTAACAGGGCCATGCCATACCTTAATAAGAAGGGAAAACTTTGCTTTCTTATAAAAGGTATGGACAGCTTAGGCGGTTCCGGATACGAAGATGCCTGCGGACCCTGCTGAGCGAGGCATAAAGCCCCCGTAACGGCTTATTCCACTCTAAGTTGTGCAATATGCACAACTAATTAACTAGAATAATCATTACGATTGTATAAAGTGTGCATAAAATACCGCTTTGCAAATGTTGCCACAAGTATATAATCGTATGGTTAACAAAAAGTTGACGGACAAGTTAAGAACGTGTTAGCTTTCCTCATCATATTGTAACCAACATCTTATTTACGAATGTACTTGGAGGTTTAATATGAAACAGAGAAAGTTACTCGGATTAGCAGTTTCTCTTTGTGTAGCAGCAGCATTTGCTGCATCCGCAGCGCCCACAGTATTAGGTATCAGAGGTGGCGCTCCCACAGTATCAGCAGCAGCTTTGGATATTGAAGACGCCGTTCATTTCAGCGGCAAGGTAAAAGCTTCTGATATCCTGAAGAATTCAGTCGTTATTTTCGACGCAGACACCGTTATCGAA
>Ga0247608_10002308_pt1 | contig 24181 bp, 24 predicted proteins | sample 176DNAGHGlowgp2_FD_193490 | JGI IMG/M metagenome (GOLD analysis project Ga0247608, IMG submission 193490) | Sheep rumen microbial communities from Palmerston North, Manawatu-Wanganui, New Zealand - 1766 DNA GHGlow gp2 | ecosystem: Host-associated > Mammals > Digestive system > Stomach > Rumen ... | reverse complement strand
TGAACATGCAAATTGTTATTCTGAACGAGGAATTAATAGTGATGAATTTGAAAATTTTATAGATTTTTATGATGCTATGTATCCAAGTTGGATAGAAGCTGTACAAAAAATTGGAGATCCTCATAATGTATCTTTAGAACGAATTGATGTTAATGGTAATTATACTAAAGATAATTGTTCTTGGATATCGTTAAAAGATCAAAAATTAAATATGAATAAAACTGTAAAATTTGTGGCTACATATCCAGATGGAACTCGTGAAGTAGTAAGAACAGGAATATCTAAATTTGCTAGAGACCATAATTTGAATTATAATTGTATTGCTGATTGTTTAAATCCAAAAAGAGGCAATATAACTCATCAAGGATATAAATTTGAAAGATTTTATGATAATATTTCAAACATGGAGTCTAACGACTATCGAAAATCATTTGATGATTTAGTTGTAAAACCAATATATTTTATAACTGATGAAAATGATAAGTAGAGTAAGATTAATATGAAATGATTAATCTGAAGTGCACGAGAAAATGATATAGTCTATTCCCCTAATAAATATCGGGAAACCGAGGGTATATAAGATTAATGTCCGAACTGAGATCAATGCTTTTGATAAATTGGAGTTTGAAGCAGAATTTCAGAAGTTATCTCCGGGTGGAGCTATTTCCTATGTAGAGGTACCTAATCTTCAGAATAATGTTGAAGCTATTGAATCTTTATTAAAGTTTATGTATCAGCATATTATGTATGCAGAGATTAATAGTAAGACAGACTATTGTATGAATTGTGGGTATGATGGTGAAATTGAAGTATTAGGTGAAGAAGGAAATCAGCATTGGGAATGTCCTAACTGCCATTGTACAGATGAGAAAAAGATGTATGTAGTACGTCGTACTTGTGGATATCTTGGTAGTAATTATTGGAATGCTGGTAGAACTGCTGAAATATCTGAAAGAGTATTACATTTATCTGTATCTGGTAATGATAAAGATAGATTTCGTAATAAGGCGGTGGTATAATGAATTATGGAGAAATCTATTATTGTGATATTGCCAATGGTATAGGTTGTAGAACTTCTTTATTTGTATCTGGTTGTACTCATCATTGTAAAGGCTGTTTTAATGAATGCACTTGGGACTTTAATTATGGTCAACCTTATACGAAAGAAGTAGAAGATAAAATCATAGAATCTATTAATCATTCTTATATTAGTGGATTATCAATTCTAGGTGGAGAACCTATGGAAATCAGTAATCAAAAAGAAATTCGAAAACTAATAGAAAGAGTGAAAAAAGAAGTACCTGAAGCTACTATATGGATTTATAGTGGATATACTTGGGAAGAACTTAATGATTCTGAAAACAAAAGGTGTCATTCAGAAGATACTGAATATATTTTGAATAATATCAATGTTTTAGTAGATGGAGAATTTAAATTGGAAGAGAAAGATATTAAACTGAAATTTAAAGGATCTAGAAACCAAAGAATCATTAATGTAAAGCAAACTATCAAACAAAATAAAATAGTTTTATTAGAAGTATAAAGATATCCCGGTAGGTAAATACCTACTGGGATATTAACTGTAATTTTGAAAGTGGACATCAATATAATTAATATTAACTAATTATATTTCAGAAAGGAGATATTTGTAAAACATGTATTTTGGTAATATTTTAAATGAATCAAATAATATTGATAAAGAATTTACTTCACCAGAAGAATTATTTGAATACATGAAATCAAATATTAAATATAAAAATTTCGATAAATTAATGTCTGCATATGAAGTTTATCATACCAAAAAAGGTAGTTGTCACGATCAATGTGAATTTGAAAATTATATTTTTAATAAATTAAAAATTTCACATGATAGATTATTTTTAATTGAGCATAATAATGATAATAATCCTGGTGGTAGAACTCATACATTATTATATTTTATTAAAAATAATAAATATTATTGGTTTGAAAATTCTTGGGGTGGAAATAAAGGAATCTTTGAATATGATTCACTGTCGGATATGAAAAAAGATATTAAGTCAAAAATGTTATCGGAATCTAATTATAAATTTATAGAATTTGCAAAAGTTAAAAATGTTAAAGTTGGAATGAATTTACAAGAATATGTAGATGCATGTTTGAAATAATTATATTTGGAGTAGGGAGTAATCCCTACTCCTATTTGATATCTAAATTATATTTAGCCATATAATATAATTATAGATACTACCATCAAAAAAAATAACAGGAGGATATTATTATGGAATACAATTTTGAAAATATTGAAAACAATGAGACACCTGAAATGTGTAAGGTGTGTGGAGGTGCATGCTGTAAGAGACAGCCATGTACATTGTTTCCCCATGATGTATTTGGGGATGAAGAACCAACAGTTAAAAAGTTGGTAGATTTTCTTTCTTCCGATAACTACCAAATTGACTGGTGGGAAGGAGATTTGGACGAATATAGAGATCCTGAAACTGATAAAGGAGAATTGGATAGGATTTGTTATATACGTCCTAGAGAAAAGAAAGATGGAATAGGTTGGTCCTGTAATAGGTTATATGACCCGATGTGGTTCGGGGAATGTTATCTACTCGGACCAAATGGTTGTACACTTGACTGGGAGCATCGACCTACAGGAGCTAAGTGTCTTACTTGTGTTGCTCCAAATGTTACATCTGAAGATTCTCCAAATGGTAAACTAGAAGCTGTGAAGAGATGGAGACCTTTACAGTGGTTGTTTACCGATATCGAGGATAGAATTTTAAAATAATTTAATTAATATTAGGAGGGAGGTGAATAAATATGGCAGCTGTAAAGATTGAAGGTGTGGTGACTGGTCCTGAATCTGAGGATCAGTTTACTGATGCCTTTATTGAGTTTATTGAATCCAAAGGTTGGTACTTTGGAGGGGGTACACAAGAAATAAAAGAAAAGGAGGATAATAAAAATGACCGTTTATAAAGTATTTCTTTGTACAGGAACTATCTTTCCACCTGGTATATTTAATAAAGATGCAAATATTTCAAGAGAAAAAAAGGAAGAGTATAAAAATCTTAAGAAGGCAATTAATGCCGGATTAAACATTTTGACTCATCCGATAACTTTTAACCACAAAATAAGATCATCATGGATAGAGATTTTTGAGTGTAAAATCTCTAAATTTGATGAATCTAAAAAAGAAAAACTTATTTTGATAATTGCTCCAGATTCTGCAGTAATGTTTGGAGAAAATAAATTTGTACCTCAATTTATATGGTACAAAGATTACATCTATGGAAATATTGAGTTAAAACAACAGCTTGAAACTAAATCTTCTTCTACCACTCCAGTAATGGATTTATTTAGAGAACTGTCTGGAATAACTGCTGAAAATGATCAAAAATAATATTATTCCCACCAGGTAATATACCTGGTGGGAATAATATTAAAAGTTTTATTTTTTACCAATTATAATTGTAATTACTTACATTTACAGAAGGCTTATGAAGCTGCTCTTCTGTATCGAGATCAGAAACAGTATTATATAATTTTTCAAATCCTTTAATTAATTTAGGATCTGCTCCAGCTGATTTTAATCGATCAATTTTCTTGTCAATTCTATTTGCAATATTACCAAAATCTGTTTTTGCAAAATGTTTAGATTCTAAAATTTGAACAATACATTCTATAATAAATAAAATACCAGAAACTGCAGCAACACCTCCACCAGCTGCAACTGCACCGGCTCCCATAAGTCCAAAACCAGCACTATAACCTACAGATGTAAGGATTATTTTTATAACAGCATTAATCATATATGCTTGTTTCTTTTTGTCTTGTTCTTGTTTTAATTTACCTACAATTCTTTTTGCGTCTTGATCTGTTAAATTTTTAGGATCAATATCATCAAGAAATTCAGATTTTAAAAATTCCTGAACTCTCTTAGTTTCCTCTTCTAATATTTCCTGCTGTTCTCTAATATATTCTACAGATTCACCAAAATACATATTATTATATCTCCTTTCTAAGATATATAGTAATTTACTAATTATAATAATGTCAATTATGAATTACCTTGTTTTGATTCAAGTTGTTTTATTTTCGATTCAAGATCTTTTTCAAGTCTTACCTGCTCATCAGTATTCTGTTTCATAGTTTGAGTAATATCTTTAATCTGCTTAGTATAAATATCCTCTAACTGTTTTTGACTTTCAATTTCTACAGGATCTGTAACTTTTGCACTATCTTTAGATGCTGTAATAAATGAAGCTTTTACAGTAGATTCTTTTACTTTATTAGGTTTTTTCTTGCCTATAAATGCTTTTACTTTTTCAATTAATTGCTTAATTAAATCAATAAACTTACGGATTAATCCAACAAAAAATCCTATAGCTTTTTTGATTAATTCTAATATCTTATCAAAAGCATCTGATATTTTACCTTCTACTAAACTACATATATTATCTTCAAAATTTTCTTCATGAAGATATTCTTGATTAGCAAAGTAATTATAACATTCATTCAAATATTGAATATCAGAATAATCAATATTATAACTTTCTGCTAGAGATTTATATTCAAATTCCATTTCATCTAGCATTGCATTAATATCAGAATATTTTTCTTCCAAATAATCAGAATCATAAACATCAATATCATCAGATTCTTTAAAAATAGAATATTTACTAAAAGTAACATTTTTCTTTAAATCTTTAGGTAAATCTAAACCTTCAGGATTACAAGACAAAATTTTAATTCTTTCAAAACCATCTTGTTTAGCTATTTTCAATAAAGTTTTTATATCTGTATATTCTTTACCATCTAGATATCTTATAGGACTAATAGTCCATTTGTTCCCAGTTTTATGTTTGACATAATTTTTATTACTATAATTTGAATAATATTTATCATAAAATTTACTTTTTAATACTTTATCTAATTCTATTTTTAATTCATCATAATATTCTTTTTTAAAAATATTATTTAAATTATGATTAAAAGCTCTATCAAAATAATCAGATCCATGAAGATTATATATATGAATAATTTCTTCTGATAAATCTTTTGATCTTCTATTTACAAAAGATCTTTTTCGTCGTTCTAACCATTTAGATTTATCTCCATCATCAACTTCATAATCTTCATCGTTAATACAATCAATACCTTTTTTATTTAAAAAATCAATTAATTTATTCTGAATTTGTTTAACTAAAGCAGAATGCATAATTTCTATATCTTTATCATTATAATTAGAATAATATATATCTGATTTTTTTCTACTATTTCCATGTCCATTAATAATTAAATCATAACTCATACATTGCTGTATAGCTAATAATATATTATCCGGCGATTTCATATTATGATCTGAATCATCATCTGCACATATCATAACACCATGGCCTAATGGTCTCAAATCTAATATTCTTCCATCATCTTTAACAAATTTATCTTTATTTTCATATATTTTTGTCTTAATTTCAGCCATTGCATAATTAGTTCTATCAGTATCTAGATCCTTAATAATTGCTTCAATTTGATTAGAATTAAGACCTAATAATTCACCATTATGATTTACCATTTCTCTTAAAATAGCATTCATTCCTTCAATATATTTTACTCTACATTGAACAACTTTTCTAATCATTTCTGGATCATCTAATTGATGATATTCTGTCTTAATAGATCTTTTAAATTCAGCATTACCTGATTGAGATTGCAGATCACGTTGTAAATAACTAAAATATTTCGAATAAGATGCACAATGATCTTCATCTTCATTATCAAATTTTCTATTAACAATATTTTTATCAAAATTTAATTTTACAAATTCATTATAATCTTTTACAATATCATTACTTTCTAATAATAATTTTTGTTTCTTTTCATTAAAAGTTTCCAAAGTATTTTTTAATTCAACATCTATAGCATCTCCAGCTTGAATTTCTGCATAAATTATTGAATCATCCCAATTTTTTTCATCAGCTACAAGTTTTCTACCAGCAGGATTTTCATAATCTATTTTATCTTTTTCAAGTAAAACGCTTTCTCCAAAATACATATATTTATATCTCCTTTCTAAAAGATATAATAATTAAAATACTAATTATATAAAAGTTAAATATTCCCTAGGTTTAAAACCTAGGGAATAAATTAATTTTGAAAATTATATCCACATTGTTGCATTTTATTACTAATTTCATTCATTATCCTTTCTCTACTTTCATTAATTGTACTATATTTCATCATATCAATATTTCCTCTAATAGCATTTGTAAATGCATCAATTAGAGTTTCATGAATAGCATTATTTAATATATAAGAAAAGATTTTAGGATCTTTAATAATTTCATCAATAATATGCTGAACTAAATCTAATTCATTTATTTTTTCTTGAATAATATTTTTTGTCATTTGTTTTGTTTCTTCTCTAACTGCTAATTTATTAATATTTTTTCCATTATTTCCATAATATACAATATCAAAATATTCAGTTAATGCTTCTTTTGCAGGTTTATAAAACATATCCTGATATTTTGTAGTTACATTTTGAGCAATTGTTTCAACAAATTTAGTTTCAGGATCTTCGATCTTTTCTTTCAAATATTGAAATAATTGATCAAGAAATTCTTGTCCTTTTTCAGTATTTAAAATATCTTGCACAGATAAACCTTCATCTTTATTAAATACCAACATTGTAATATTGTCAGCCATAATATATCCTCCTTTTATATAAAGAAATTTATTTTATAATAGTTATAGACAAGATAAAAATATACCACTAGGGAAATTCCCTAGTGGTAATAAATTAAATTTTAACTTCATCACAGAATGTACTAAACCAACCTCTATAGTTTTTCTTTAATTCACATATTTGAGCTCTAGGATCATTAGCTAATCTAAAAGCTTCTAAGTATTTTACAAAACCACTTCTTTCTGGATTCTTTACTAAATCGCATTGTTTATCATGACCTATAATAATTACTTTACAATTATCATGAATTCTAGTTAAAGTTTTCTTTAATAAGTCTCCATAAAAGTTTTGAGCTTCTTCTACTATAACTACTTTATTTTCAAAATTACAACCTCTCAGAAATGTATCTGCTGTAAATCTAATATAAGCACCGGATTTATTTGTATCTTCATCATAACAAATACATCTCATAGGATCTTCTCCTATAGTTAATAAAGCATCCAACAATGATTGCATATAAGGAGCATTCTTAGCAAATTCATCTCCAGGTAAAAACCCTTGACGTTGTTCCATTACAGGAGATACAATATATACAATTCCTTCATATAAACCATAATGACATAATAAATTAGCTGTACCAACAGCTATAGTAGTCTTCCCTGTACCTGCTTTGGCATTACATAAAACTACTATTTTATTTTTATTCCATATAGCATCTCTAAATGCTTTTTGATTTTCATCTAAAGTTAATCCATAAAATATATGATCATCTAAAGTTTCAGGTACATTAGAATAGTTTATATTTAGTTTTCTAGTAGATTTAGTATTAGCCATATATCTACTCTCCTTACTTATATAGTATTATCTCAATGTTTTTGATATAGATTATAATTGTAAAGTTGCTTCTACAGAGCCTTTTTCTTTTTATAAAATAATAGTCCGTAGGCTATTAACCTACGGACTATTACTTCGCAATGAAAGAAGTTATGTACACCAAACAAACCATAAAGAAAAGAGGAACGGACGAACCATCAAATATATCTAGTTGGCCAGGACTAGATATTATTGATCCTGCTTAGCAGCCTGAACCTTACGCTGCTCAGGGGTTTCCTTCTCTGTACGCGCCTTCTTAATATACTCACGCTGAGCAACCATAGCAAGACGAGTAGCTTTGTTACCCCACTTATCAAAAATCTTAGCACGATAAGATTTCCACAAAGCACGATACTTTACACACTTATCCCAGTTAGGATCATGATTATCACGAGCAAGTTGATAGCAGATCAGCTTAATACGTCTCTTCTCATCATCTTCCTTAGACAGACGCATAACAGTAGGTTTCTTAAGAACTGCTCTCTCTACCAATGCAGCACATTGCTCAGATTCACAGAACTCCTTAATCTGCTTAGAACTCATTCTCATAACATCATCAATTAAAAAAGACTCAACTGCTTCCTGCAGATCAAAATTTTCTTCTTCAACACTTGTCAGTGAAGTATTTCCAAATAAAGCCATTACTTTATTCCTCCTTTATTATTATTGAATCATAATTTATTTTTCGTTAAATCATTGATTTATTACTATGTTCATGAATAAGATTCTAATGAGAAATTATTTATAAAAATCAATATATAATATTCCTTCATCTCCATCACCAGAACTTATTTCTTTAATAAATTCAGAATAATTAGGAATATCTTGTTTTAATTTTCTAATCATTTCATTTATAATATCACAAGCATACCAACTACGGCATTCTTGTGTATCATCACATATTTCTATATAAAGATAATCAGATCTTTCTTCAAAAATGCTAAATATTAATTTGGGAATTTTGCCATTATTAAATTCCTCATCAGCATATTCTTTTCCTTCTTCTTTTTTAATTTCATTATATTGATTTTTAAAATCATTTGTTGCTTTAATAACAACTGGATCAGATTTTGCTTTACTACTATTAAAATAAGTTACATATCCTTTTACTAAAGTTTTTATATTTTTAATTTCTTCAGCAGTGGAAGCTCTATGAGTTTCATCTTTTTTAGGTTCTTCTTTCTTTTTCTTAAATTTATCAAAAAATCCTTCTTCAATAACACTTTCACCAAAATACATATTATTATATCTCCTTTCTAAGATATATAGTAATTTACTAATTATAATTATGTCAACAGTTTAAGATAATCTTATGCAAACAATGAAACAATCATATATTATAATTTTGAAGTAAAAACAAAGTATTCTTAGGAGGTTATTTATGATACTTGAAGAATATAAAGATACAATGACAAGATTATTGCAAATGTATACTCCCGTATCTAGAAAACAATTAGAACCTATATTAGATTGGAGTATTTCTAAAAGATATAAAGAGTATAAGTGTGAAGTTGTAAATACTTATACAAATCAAAAGTCATATCAAACTTTATTAGCATTAGCTGATTATATTGCTAGTAAAGAACCTATAGTAACTAGTTATGGTACTATGTTTAAGAAACATGGTACAGTAAAGAATCCTATAGCAATAGTAACTGAACAATTCTTATCTGAAAGAGATATCTATAAGAAAGAAATGTTTAAATGGCCTAAAGGATCTGAAGATTTTGAGAAATATAATCTGTTACAATCTCTTGCTAAGATCGATGTGAATGGATTATATGGAGCCATTGGTATGTATCTTAGTCTTATATATAATATCAATGTGGCAACTTCAGTTACATCTCAAGGAAGAACTGCTGTATCTTCTATGATGTGTTGTTTTGAATCTTTCTTAGCAAATTCTGTTAAGTTTGGTTCTGTTGATGAAGTGCTATTATTCATTGATAAAGTAAAACAAGAAAGATCTAGAAGAAAATTTAAAGATTCTGATATCTTAGATAAACCTGTTACCAAAGCAGAATGTTTTACTAAGTTAATGTGGAGCTCTGGATATAGATGGATACCAGATGATCAAGAAATGGAAATCATTTGGAGAGTTGTAAATAATTTAGGTCAAGAAGATTTGAATAGGGTTTATTATAAGAATAATCTTTATGAGTTTTTGATGAATTCTAGCGTATCACAAAGAATTATTAATATTATGAAAACTCTTACAATTCCTTATTTGAATCCTATGAAATGTCCTCCTGAAATAAAAGATTTACTAAATGAATTTGCAGCTTTACTGAAAGAGTATGTCTATTATGGTTATATGATAATAGACAGAATAGACAGAGCCGAGAATATGATCAAGAATATTTGTATTATATCCGATACAGATAGTACTATTATCAGTCTTGATGCTTGGTTTAGATTTACAAATAACTTGATCAAAAATGAAGAATTGCAGATTAATCGACATGTACCCGTTCCTGTATTGGATTACTTAGAGAAAGATGAATTTGGAGATTATAAAGATAAATCTCTATTAAATCCTATTGAGAAATTAGATATAGATTATGACTATGATTTTGATAATGATGAATTGATTCAAATGAAACATGTAATTAATCCATTAATGATTTATCCAGAAGATAATGTAAGATATAGTCTAGTTAATATCATGGCATATGTATTAGATTCTGTAGTAAATGATTATATGGTTCAGTTAACTAAATCTAGTCATAGTTATCAGGAAGGTAGAAAATGTAGATTATATGCTAAGAATGAGTTTTTGTTTAAGCGTGTATTAATGACTGAAGCAAAAAAGAACTATGCATCTATTCAGGAACTTCAAGAAGGAAATGCTGTTGTAAAATCTAAACAGCTTGATGTAAAAGGATTGGATGCTTTGGCTAAGTCTACTACAGCAGAAAAAACTAGAAAAGAATTGAAAAAGATTCTTCTAGAAGATATTTTAAATACTCCTGTTATAGATCAATTTAAAGTCATCAAAGATATATCTATACTAGAAAAGAGAATACATGATACAGTTACTAGTGGATCTAGAGAGTTCTATAAACCAGTTACAATTAAATCTCAATCGAATTACAAAGATCCAACTAGAATTAATGGTGTAAAAGCTTCTTATGCTTGGAACTTATTAAAACCTGAATCTGAAAATCTTCCTAGTATTAATCTTGATGAGAGAAATGCTATAGATGTTGCAAAAGTAGATATCAATAAATTCAATGTAGATAAATTAAAGGATACTTATCCAGAAGTATACGAAAATGCTTTAAAAGCTATGGAAGATCCTTTATTTAAAGGAAAAATAGAATCTGTTGCAATACCTTTGAATGTAACGGTTCCTAAATGGTTATTAGAGATAATTGACTATAAAGAAATTATCAATAGTAATATTTCTGGATTTCCATTTGAATCTATTGGTATCAAACGGTTAAGCAGAAATGCTATCAATTATACAAACATTATACAGCTTTAACATTTTAGTAATGTAAAAGTTGCGAGTTAAGGCAATATATTATATACTTGGATAGAAAGGGGATGATTCGCATGCCTAACTTCCGTAATGTGTTCTTTGAGAACTTAAATCCTAGTTCTCAGAAGAATGATAAGGATCAACAGCAACAAACCAGTATCCTGTGTGAGCAGGGTGATATGGGATTATTTGGAGATCCTTTGTCTGAAGCTGACCAACGAAAGTATGATCAGCAACAGAATGAAAATAAGTAACTTTTAGGGAAGGTCTTAATTGACCTTCCCTATTTGTTTATAAAACCATCAAACAAACAGGAGGTACTATTATGGAAGAAAAAATTATGGAAAGATTAGAAATCTCTGAAAAGAGAAGAAAGCAATTGAAGAAAATTGCTATTAGAGAACGGAAGATAAAAGTTTATATGACTTTTATCTGCTTATTTCTTACTGTTTTCTTGGCTATTAATTCGGTGCAATTATATAACGCCAAGAAGCAGATTGAATCGTATCAGAGGCTTAATGCTGAGCTGCAAGGTACTATCGACGATCAACATACACTGTTTCAAAATGCTTCTGTACTTGTTCAACAACTCGACACGAATATTGTTGAGTTATATGATAAGAATGAGCAACTAAAGAAGCAGTATAATTCGGCGCTTGATATAATTAATTACTATAATAATCGTACCGAATTGTACAATAAATATGAGTATGCTCTTATCTATAACGGGGAACGGACCGATATAGATTATGAAGTACTTGAATCTTTAGAACACTTTGCATTAGAAAGTGAGTATGGCAATGATGTTCTAGTATTATCTTTAGCATTAGCAATGACCGAATCTCATGGTATAGCCGATGCAAAGAACCCAAATAGTTCTGCAAGGGGTCTTGGTCAGCTTATACACAGTACAGCAAAGACCTGTTATGAAGATCTATTGGGTAATGGTGAAGGAACATATAAGGTAGAGTATGCCTTTGATCCTGAAACAAATTTGAGAATGACCCTTGCTCTAGTAAATGAGTTATCTAAAGAGAACAAGGGTAACCCAATCAAAGTTATTGATGATTACCGCGGACTTCACTCTGAAGCATACATTAGTGAAGTTCGTAAATATGTAGAAGCTGCAGGTTACAACCTGTCAGCTTTGAATCTGTATTAAGAGAAGGTGGAGAGGAAACTCTCCACTTTTTCTTTTCTTACAACATGATTCACTCTATAATAATGATATTTATTTTTGGAGGTATATATGAGTCTATTTAAATCATTAGATAATATTCCTATGGAAGAGCCTAAGATTGTAGGTGGAGGATTTAAGTTTTCTACAGTAGAATATACTTATGAAACTTTTCTAAATAAATTAAAAGATGGATCATTTACTGATTATCAAATACAACAAAATATTTTGTTGCATTATGATAATTATTGTAATTATGAGAATTTCCAGAATCCAGATTTAAGGAAAACATTTCAAGAGATTTGGTCAAATGAAAAGTTTGTTGAGATGTTTTATTATTGTGCTCAGAAAATAAAGAAAGATCTTAAGACTTATTATAATAGATCTATTTGTAAAATTGCATATGATTATTATTCTGAAAAGGATGATAATGATGTAGTAACTAATTATCTATTTCAGATTGTAAGAACTATTAATATTGAATTAGTATTACCTTTAACCCAATATATGCAAGATAAGCATGCTGTATTTCTGGTTATGTGTAATTATAGTTCTTTTGACAATAAAGAATGTGTTGAAAGAATTAATAAGTTTATTATATTTGGAGGATATGATTTCTCAGTTAGAGATATTATTGATATCTATTTAAGATTAACCAGAGGAGAGCATTTTACTCCTTACTTCAATTATACAATTACACAGATCTTTAAAAATCTAGATACTCTTCAATCTGCAATGTACCATAGAAGTACATATGCTATGTTGATTATTATTAATTCTATGCCTATGAATGAATTGGTAAAACTATTAACCAGATATAAAGGTTTCTTGGAATATAATCAAGGTATTCAAACTAGAATTAATATCAATGAATTACAATCAGTAGAGTATGATAGAATTGTTACAGCATTAAATATGATTTAGATTGTAAAAGTTACAAATTTTAAACATATATAATATTTGTGAATAAAAGAGATTCCATGTGTTGATGTGCATAACCACTATATACATATGGACATAGGTTCTAGACCTATGCATAATGATACTCCAAATTCTAGATATGGAGGAAAGAAAAGAAATTACCATGATCGTTTAAAATAGGATTTGGTAAATCCAAACATCATGGATAGATTAATTGAAGCAGGTCAGCGTATGCAGCTCTACACCTTCTTATAACAATCTAATCTTTTCTTTTTGTAAAGAGATAAAATATCCCAAGGGTGTCTTACCCTTGGGATAATTCTTTTCTTTTTAGATAAGATAATAAGAGCCGAATCTTTTTGGCTGAGATCGTTGGGTACATAGTCGTTTACTATTCTGGGGGTTGGAGAGCAATAAACGATCATTGCAATTATTATCTTATCTATTACGAAAATGTTATATATTTGGTGGATTTTAACACTTAAGTAATCCAAAGAAGGAGGGAATATATAATGGCTGTAAATTATGGTGATAATACAGATGTACTGTATAAAGAATTATATCCTATCGTGAGAGATAGTTTGACTAAAAGTGAAACTAGATATAAAGCTGTAATATCAGATTTCATGAATAAAAACCATGATGTAATTTATGATATTGGTATCTATGATAATGTATATTATACTAATACTGATAAAGAAAAAATGTTTGCTTCTTTAAATCTTACTGAAAAACAAGTAGAAAAGATTATGGAAGGTTGTTTCTGGCATGGGCAGGGTGTAAACCCTAATTGTGTAGATGAGCCCTATATAGAGACGTTAATGTGTGTATTAGTGCACTATTTAAAAGCTAAGAAACAAAGAGAGGCTGAAATTACGCTAATCTACATGGCTTTCTCTGGTAAAATTTATGCAAGTCTTTATGGTAAATACTTTAAAACAGCTCCTCCTAATAAAATGAGATCTATAATGGATTATGTAGTAAACTCTATGTTGAATGATAAGTTTAATATTAAATCCGAAGGATCTATATTTGGAGCTGTACGTAAGATGTGTATTAAATTGATTGAAACTTATAAGAATCGTTTGATTGGATCTCCTACAGATGAAGATTATAAATACTTTGTTTCACAGTTAAGATTTAGAGTAAATGATATGTTTAGACATTTGTCTAATAAATATTATGAAGCTTATACAAATAAGAATTATCTTAACTTTGAATCTGATAATATTGTAAATGCAGATGAATTTAGAATTGCTAATTCTGATGCTACAACAGCTGCTAGATTAACAGAAGCTGCTGTAAGTTATATGCTTAGTACTGTAGTTGATTTAAAAATCTGTAATGGATTTAATGATACTAATATTAAACCTACAGAAATTAAAACAATTATGGAATTAATTCTAAGTAATAAAGCTAATATCAATAATCTTTATAGAGTTTGTAATATTATCATTTGTGATTTTATTAGAAGACATCCTGGAAAGAAAGTTGGAGATATTGAATTCTTGGCATATTGGTTCCAACAGAAACCCAATACCAAAGATCCTTATATATTAGAGATGCAAAGTATTGTAGAATCTTGGTTAAATGAAGATGCTACATATAGAAAACGTAAATCCAGACCTGCTACCGCAATAGCTTATAGAAAAGCTGTTGTATATTATCTTGTAAGAATTATTGATTTAATGTCTAGAAAATAATTATTTGGGTGGTATTAAATACCACCCAAATTTTTACTTTTAAATATAATTATAACCATATAATATATTCGTAATATAAGGCTGATAGTTTAAGTGGAAAAACACACATCGCCTCTTGCATATGGGCGGCTCCAGCTATGATTTATCAAGACGCAACGGAAGCGGTTAAATCGTAGTTATTGTGAGATATTTGGTTCGATGCCAAATTCAGTCTCGGTTAGTCATAGGATTAGTCCAATTTTCCTACATTATTCAATGACCGACATAGTGGTCAACTTCTTCGTTATCCGTAACGATGATTTTAAATGTTGGATCTCCTTTCTTACTAATTCTATGGCTAACTCCATAATAGTACACCAGCGATAATGCTCCGAATCACATTATCGCTGGTTCTCCTAGTTTTTATTTTTAATTTATAATATATAAGGAGGGTCTTAAAAATGATTATGAAAGATTTAGTCAAGTACAATGATTATGAACTAGCACCACGTTCAGCATATAGTATGCTGGACATTCCCATTAAATTTACTGTGCGCAAAATAGACACAGCAGAATTAATGGAAAACTTTGAAAGTTTGGGAATGGATGAATTTTTTGAAGTTCTTAAATCTTTTAATCTTCCATTCTATATCACCGATATTATCGGTGTATATATTGCTAGGCCTGATCTTGTGAAACCTACTGTTATCTTCGATATCATCTATGATACTGGAGATTTTGATGCTAGTGAAGAACAGCTTCATAAAAAGATTATTGAGTATATGGTTTCATATATAAATATCGAAGCTATGAAAGAAGGTTACACTAAAGGTGAATATCTGATATGCACTAATAGTGTTGTAAGTACTACTGAGTTTGGAGAAGATCAGTGGTATTTAGAAGATAGCGAAAAAGAAGAAGGAAAGATGAAGATTCCTTTTAAAGAAGTTATGGAAAGGAATTATAACGCTCTAGTTGCAAACGAGTTTAGATCTATCAATAGTTATTGTAATTTAGAGTGGAGTTGTCCTTATGTATTACTTAATACTCATGGATTATCGTTTCAATTTGCTACTATTTTAATAGTAGATTCTCCAAGAATTGGTTCAGAAGAAAAATAAAAGAAAGTCCAGAGGAGAATATCTCCTCTGGGCCTTTTTATTTTTTAATTTCTGTAGATTGTGTAGTAGTAACTTGAGCCGTAGGTTTTTGTTCTTTTTTGTTATCTTTATCACCTTTTAATTGAAGTTTGATAAAGTTAGTAACAATTTTTTCACAAGCTCTTTCAATAGCTTTACAAGATTTCATTTTAGCAGAAAATACTTGAGTAGATGCTTTATAATAAGTAACAATATTCTTTCTATCTTCTGCTAATTTCTTTTTATTATCTCCTTGCTGATCTTGAGGATTTGCAGATCTAAATTTATTTTTATTATCTTGATCATTTTGAATTTGAGCTTGCTGTTGAGATTGAGCTTGCTCTGCTGCTTTTTTAGCTGCTATTGCGGCTCTAGCTCTTTCTTCAGTTCCCTCAGTTAAAATATCAAAAATCTCAAATCCAATATAATGATCTGCTTCAGAAATAATCTTATCTAATAAAGCTTTAATATTTTTATTAGAAGTATTAAAAGAATCGATATCTTTACTAATAGCTTGTTTCTCTGCTTCAAATTCTTGAATGAAAGTTACAAAAGGAGTAATATTATCTTTTGAAATTACAGTATCTTTTGTTTGCTTAGCATCCATAAACAAAGTATCATGCATTACTTGTGCTATTGATTTTCCTTCAACAACTAATGAAGGGTATTGAGATTTGATAAAATTTTCTGTAGATTTTAATGATCCATTACGTTTCCAAAGATCATAATTTGTAGTAAATTCTTTTACTGTAATTGATTCCATATATTTTTTATAATTATTATCACTTTCAGTACCTACTTTAGGTACTTCAAAATTTTCTGGAATCTTCATAGTAAAATTAGACTGTAATGTTGAAGGGTTTTGACTAATCAGATCTTTAACTTGTGTATTTTTAATTAATTTAAAAGCATTCCAAGCTTTACTGATAGCTGCTACAACTTTTTGAATAAATTCAGTGATAGCTTCTTTAACTCCCTCATTTAAAACAATTGTTTTATAATACATTTGTTCTTCTGTAAGTACCTGATTAGAGGCCATCTGAGTAAATACATATCTATTTAATTCAATTTGTTCACTAAGCTGTGTAATTGCACTTTCTATTTCAAAAGTTAACTGAGAATCAATATTATCATAAATCATTTTGTCACCCCCTGATAAGCAATTTGTTTCATAACTTTTACTAACCAAGGTTTTGCATATAATACAAAATCTTTATATGCTTGTAATTTAGCTGAATACATTACAACTATATCTTTACATTTTCTTTGATATACATCACACAAAGAAGTTTGAATTTCTGTAATAGTTTGATATAAAGTTTGTTGATCTGCTTGATCTAAAGAAGATAAATCAAAACTCATATCTTTAATTACAGATACAGATTTTTCAATATCTTTTTGAATTCTTGCATTATCTTTCTTAATTCTATCAATTGATTTGTTTTGATTTACATAAGGAAGATAAATATCATTATATATTTCTTTACCTTTATAAGTTACAGATCCAGTAGTTTCTTTATTGTCTCTAAATAATTTGAAGCAATTCAAATTAAAAATTTCATCACTCATAGGTTCAATAATAGAACTAGATAATCCTAATAATTTATATCGAAATGCTGTAATATCTTTGTTTACATCTATTTTTAAATTTGAAGCTTTAAATTTTATTTCTGCTACAGATTTATTTTTTGATGTATCAAAAGTATCCTTTAATTTAGAAATTGTATTGTTGATATCTTCTACTAAATATTCAATTAATTTAGTACTAGGATATTTGTCATAACTATCTCCAAAAATATTAGTATACTTGTAAGCATCTTCAAAAGTAATAGATCCATTATAACTTTCTATCTTATCTTTAAATTTCTTTAATTCTAAATCAAAAGATTTACCCATAGATGCTAATTTTACTAATAATTCTAAAAATTTACCCAATATATTTTTCAATACTTTAACAATTGCATTTACAATAGAAGATAAAATATTTTTAATAGAAAATAATTTCTTCCCTTCAGCTTCTTGAATAATCAAAAGATTCATATTGTTCATAGACTCTCTCATTATCTGAAGAGAATAATTCATCATATCAAATTCAGAAACTGATTCAGTTTGAACTTGATTTTGACTTAATAATGATTTTTCTATAATCATAATTATTCCTCCTTAAAAAATAGGGAGAGGGAAACTATTCCCTCTCCCTAGAGATCATCTTAAATATTAATAATTCCAATCAAAGAGAGAAGATAATTCAGTATCGAAAGCGGACTCATTTACCTTTGCCTTATCGTCTTTCTTTTCAGAAGTTTCCTTCTTGAGAATCTTATTCAGATCAACAATAACCTTAGTATATGTACCAAACATCTCGTAATATGTGCTCAATGCAATATTACAATGAGTTGTTGCTAACTGAACAGCAGTTCTCATATTACTTAACTGCTCTTTGTTATCACCCTTATTGGACTTATACTGCTTAATTACAGCTTCATAATTCTCCTTTGCTGCTTTATAAATAGCAGATAACTTATTCTGGTTTGCTTTAAAATCGGTAGAATACTGAATAATTTCATCAAGCATACCACCAATATTTTTCTTAGTAATGGATAACTCAGATCCACGCATTTTTTCTTTATACTTTGTAGTGGTATCTTTGTCAAAAGAATAACCAAAACTTCTGGTATCAAGCTTTTTATATGTATCTACTTCTTTTTCACTTCCAGTAATCTTAGCTTTAACGCCAGAATAAGTATAAGTTTTAACTTCATAACCATCATTCATCTTAGCTACAGCTTTTGCAAGATCTTCTTTCTTACGATTGATTTTCTTGTTCAAGATATTGGTAATAGTAGCTTTGATCTGATTAAGGATCTTCTCAAAAAATGCTTTAACTCTTGCCCAAGCTTTTTCGATAAAGTTAAACTTCTCTTCCTTTACTTCATCATCGTTCTCATCGCCTTCTTCATATAAAACAACAGAACCAGTAGATTCAAATACTGCAAGTTCTTTGATGCCAATGTTCTCGATTAAAGTAGTAAAGTCCTTTTCGTTTGCCTCTAATACATAATTAAGAGACTCGCTCAAGGAAACATATGAAGGAAATGCAGTCATATCCGGCCTTACGGCAGCTAAATCTATACTTCTCATTTATTTGTCTCCTCCTTTAATTTTATGCAAACAGTTCAGTCATATAGTTATTATTAACCATATCAATAGCCATGCATTCAAATAATGCAGATTCAGCCACATACTTCTTGGAAAGACTACCTAACTTAGCATAAGTAGCTCTATCTGCAGTCATCCACTTAACAACGATGCTAATAGCCTGGCTAAGCAGTTTACAATATTGAGCATTAGCTGCATTGTAATACTTGTACTTAATATTTAACATTGTTGCTTGATCGGATTTCTTTTCAGCATTCTTCATATCTTCCTTAGTTTTCTTGATGATATCATTACAGATCTTCTTGGTATCCTCAATAGTCTTGGTAAAATCTTTAACCATTGCATCAAAACCACCTACTAAACGAGCTTTGATTCCGGTTATATAACTATCTTTAACCATTTCACCGATCTTAACTGTTGTAAACATCTTGGAAACAGTTTCATCATCAAGTGTATACTTTTGATGCTTGAGATCATCAACTCTTTCCTTAAATTTATCAAACAAAGCTTCGTGATCATTAATGTATGAATAAATAGCACTGGTCGTTTCAATACGATGGGCATTGATATCTGCAAGAGGCTTGGTAAATTGCTCTTTATCTCCAACAAATTTGGTAAATTCAATATCACCAATCTTGTCTTTATTTTTATTATAAATAGCTGTAAGTTTTGCAGTATCAAGATCACCAATTTGATCGGTTAATCTCTTGTTTACCTTAAAGAACTCTTGGCATTTAATAATAAACTTCTTGATTGCAGTACCAATAGTATCCATAAACTTTTTAATAGCTTCAATGATCTTCTTACCAATTTCTACTGCTTTGGCTTTGAAATTATCAAACTTCTCACCTTCAGTTAAGTAAGAACCATTCATATTTTCAACTGCCTCTTTGAAATCGAGCTCAATCAAAGTATTGAACATATTTTGATTGTTTCTCTCGGCGTTAACAGCAAATTCAAGAAGATCACTAAATTTAAAATTCTCTAACATCATCTGAGATCTGTACATCTCAGCGGCTGCAGTTGAGTATACACCCATTTTATATTCCTCCTTATAATAAGTTTATTTTTGATAGATAAAGTAATGAGTACTTTATTTTAATGTTATCTAAAAACTGAAAATGCTAGATCTGAAAGGTAATTTATCTTGACCTTTTTCAATAGATTCTTGAAGTCTTTCTTCTACAGTAGCTGGAGTAAATAATGATTCGATCTTAACTCCACAATCTACAGTAAGTTCAGATTCAAAAATAGAAGCATAATTATAATCATTTTCATTATCATAACCATCTTCAACTTCATTAGACTTAAACTTCTTAGATTCATCAGACTCAAGTTTCTCAGAATTCTTTTTAGATACAGTATAATCTATACTAAGTTCATTAGCACGTCTACGATATTTCTCAACGATCTTCATTTGCTTAGCATAAATATCTTTCTTTCTATCTTCAGGAATTCTATCATTATTAGCCATCATATCCATAGCATTCATTTGAATCAGGTTAGCTTGATCTTCCCAATAATCAGACATCTTTTGTTTTTGGAAATAGAAGAAGTAAACAATTTGTCTGATAAAAGGAATAAACAATTTGCAAATCCAAAGAAGTACTTTATTACCAGCATAACTTAAAGCAGCTCTAATACCAGCTTCATTAACTTCCTGAGTATTCTGCACTTCATCGTCATCATGAATAACTACAGTCTGATTACTATTAATCTCTTCATCAGATAAGAAAGGATGATCTTTAGCAACAGGAACTTTAGCCTTCTGATAAACAATATCAGCAGCTTCTCTATTAGCAACTGCCTGACTCATAACAAGTTCCATAGCATTATCTAATTCTCTAGTCTTACAAGATGCATTAAACTTTACAAGATTAGTGAAAAGAAGATTCTGCATAGCCTTATTATAAGCTACAGTATCAAGAGCCATTTGGAAAGTATCATTACCGGGAGTCTTAATATATTCAATGCAAACAGAAATCAAAAATGAAATTGATTCTACAATAGCTAAACAAATAGAATTATAAGTAAGCATAGGAAGAGAAGACCCAATTGCAAATGCTTTCTTAAACATTCTAGATCTCATATTTACATTATCGATAGCGTTAGCAATAGTATCAATAGCAATAGTAGATTCTTTGTATTCTCTTACAATCTTTTGGATAATAGAAACACATTCTACCATAGATTTAAAATTCTGAATCTTGGTAATATCTCCTCTAGATTGTTCAATTGTACTAAAATCAATTCTTGTAGCTTTCTCTTGAATCTTATCATAGAGTTTAGAAGTAAGAGCTACTAAGAAAAGATTTTGATTTGCTTCCATCATTACATTGACTCTAGAAACAGTATCAGGATCATTCAAATCCATATGTTCTCTAATAATTTGATTAATATCAGAAAGAATCATTTCTTAGCACCTCCTATCTTCTATTATTTAAAAGATTTACAATCTGCTTTGTAGATACAGAGTTATTTTCTTTCTCAAGAGCAGTAAATGACATATCTTCAAAGTAAGCATCTCCATCATAAATAAAGCTTGCTACTTCTGTCTGTTCATCTACAATAACTAATCCCATCAGATTATAATTCATCATAAACTCAACTGCAACTCTAGGATTAGAAATATCAATACCGTAATTATTCTTTACAATATCAACTTCCTGTCTAGAAAGTACAAGAGTTGTTATAGCTGCAGCATTATTAGCAGCTCTGGTAAGTCTCTTTAATAAAGACTTATTAGATCTAGCTTGTAAAGATCTCCAAATAGAATTAGTCTTGGAAAGCTTAGAGTCTCTTTGAGCATCAATCTTAGCCATCTCAATACCAGCAAGAAAATCTTTAGTAAAGGATATTTCTTTTGTTGTTGCTTTAATAAGATTAGACATATCTGCACCGTTCTTCTTAAGATCAATAATTCGATCCATAATCTCATTAGAAGGAACAGCAATTAATCTACTCTTAACACCAGCTACAAATTCATCTTCAATATAATTTAATACATTAGAAGAATCAGATGAAGAATTAGCAACTTGATATCTTAAAACTATAAGAGTAGGTTGTAACTCATTAGCTTTCTTTACATCAGTATCCATAAGCTGTTGCTTAAGATAACTATGCTTTGATTCAAGATCACCTTTAGCTGCAGCTATTTTGTCTTGACCTTTACTATATTCAAACTTATCTTGATTAAGTTTATAATTAGCACCATCTTGTCTCTTATTATGTTTAAATTGGTCTTTTTGCAATTTAAATTGCTTTTCTTTCCATTCATTATCATTATCTCTTGCAACTTTATTATTGTTGGTTTGAGCTGCAGCCTTTCGATTTTCAAGATCTATTTTTGTTCTATCATCATCAGCTTCACTCAAAATTACATGAGAACCATTTCTGATCTCAAAATTTAAAATAGAATTTTCCGATAAGCTATTAATAGGATATACATATTTCAAAGATTCTGTAAATTGTTTTAAAGCTTCTTCAGAATATACTCTATAAGGAATACCCTCTAAACTTACAGTAGCATCTTCTTTATACATATTACGGAAAGTAAGAATATTATCAATGTAATCATCTACATTGTAATTTACACCCATATTTGTATGAAGCTGAGATACAACATCTTTACCATTATATCCTTGAAGATGAACAGCAGCTGCTACCATTTGAATCATAGTAACATTCTTACGCTCGATAGCTTTATTGATCATTGCAGCTGTTTTTGGATCAATAACATTTGAGCATACAGTAGGGAATGACATGATCAAATCTCTAGAAAGTCGAGCAATAGAAGAATACTTACTCCAGTTATCTTGCCTAACTTGAGCTTTTGCTTTTCTAAATGATTCATCATTTGTCCAAGCTTTACCCGCAATTGAAAGTATCTTCTTAATTGCGCTTCCAGCGTCTTCTGTTATATATACAGATGGCATACTTTAAGCCCTCCTTTTCTCAATATTACACGAATGTTAAAGTGGTTCAAGCTCAACATCATAATAATTATGTTAGAAAGGAGGAAAAAATATGGATGATCAGAGCAAAAGAGTACGAGAAAGAATATTAAATTATAAATATAATACCAATACATTTGTTAATGATCTTTCTCATACAGATCTTACATCTGAAAGAGGCGAATATTTATTACATTCTAATGGATTATTTGAACCTAATCATCTTAGAAATGGAATATTTACCAAAAGATATCGTTATGGTGTTATAAATCCATATCAAAACCTCGGCAACTGTAGAGAGTTTCTCTTTATTACAAAACCAGATCTAAACATTTATCAAAGATCGGATGCCGGAGTAGTAAGTGATAAGTTAAATGATGAATTAAGTTCTTACTTATTTTGGACAGATCTTGAAAGAAAATTTCCAGAAGTATTAGAATGTCTACAAGCTTCAAAAAGTTCTACTTATGTAAAAGATCCATTTAATCATTTATTAGAAAATATGATACAATCTAATATTGATGTGCCAAGTATCAGTTCTGAATTAATTGAAACTCCTTCTAATATGTATGGTGTAAATTTTGGTTATAGAGGATCATCCGAAGCCTCAGATGATGGCTTCGATTTTAGTTTGGAATTTAAAGATACAAAATATTTACCGGTTTATTATTTCTTTAAAGCTTATGAAGAATATGAAAGATTAAAACATCATGGAATTATTGGTCCTTGGATTGGTCATATTACTAATAAAATTTTGCATGATCAATATTGTATTTATAAATTCTTAACTTTAGATGATATGGAAACAATAGTATATTATGCAAAATATTATGGAGTAAAATCTAAGAATTTACCTAGAGATGCTTTTGGTAATGTGCAATTTGATAACGGACTTTCTTATTCAATTGATTTTAATGCTGCTTTTGTAGAGGATATGAATCCTGATATCTTAATTGATTTTAATTATTTATCTTATGAATTTTGGAAGACAAAGAAACATGATATCAATATCTATGATATAGTCGGTGACAGGGTTAATATGACTCCTGCACAATCAGCAATTGTAGCATTGGAAACTGATGGCAGTAGTGAATATGAAGTATTTGGATATAAT
>Ga0247608_10002307_pt1 | contig 24183 bp, 20 predicted proteins | sample 176DNAGHGlowgp2_FD_193490 | JGI IMG/M metagenome (GOLD analysis project Ga0247608, IMG submission 193490) | Sheep rumen microbial communities from Palmerston North, Manawatu-Wanganui, New Zealand - 1766 DNA GHGlow gp2 | ecosystem: Host-associated > Mammals > Digestive system > Stomach > Rumen ... | reverse complement strand
CATCAGGAGCAACATTCTTTAGGTAGCCCAAAACGAGCTTTACGACCTATTTATGTTCCATGCCTCCAACGTCTGGTTCGACTACCAGGCAGGGCCGAGGAAAGGAAAAGGAGGTAAGACATCATCCATCATCATCTACATCTACACACGGGAGAATCCGAAGGAAGGCAAAGTTCTTGAAGATGGCTGGCATTTGGTCGGAAACGGAAGAAGGCGAAGCATATTACCAGATGATGAAGCATCGCAATGATGACCGTCCTCTTAATCGTGAAATCAACTTTGTCGACTAACGGTTTATTTTTTACTTCATCCAATTTAAAGTGTCGTCGCAAAAACCTGCATTTCCTGCATTTCCTGCACCAAAGACGGAATTATAGAAATTTTAACTAAAGTATCAAAAACAATACCCTGCCTTGATACTCCGAGTATCCAGCCTTGATACTCCGAATATCAGGCTTTGATACTCCGAATATCAAGGTCGAATATAAAAGCTACACTCCATACTGGTGCAGGAAATGCAGGAAAAGCAAGAAAATCCCTCATTGTATTTTACTTGAAGTAAACCTGTACTTTACTTGAAGTAAAATGCCAGTTTACTTCATCCAATCTGTCTGGCTGCTTCAACCTAATTTTTCTACTGGAAGTTATTGGATTAGCAAAAAATTTCATATCTTTGCATCCGAAACATCAAGAGCAGTCGCCTTTAGGCGGACTCACCAACCGAGCAAAAAGCATAAATGCCACGGTGGTCAGTACGATGTGGAAGCAATTATTCACTTCAAAAACAAAAGTTATGCAACAGAACATTTATTACATCCGTTTTGCGCTGCTATTCGCAGATATGCAAATCCCAGAGTTAGTAACCGTTTTCAATACCCAGGTTCAGAACCAAAGTTGGGCATCTATGCGTGCCTATAACAATCAGGCCCTCATTGACGAATTCATTCGTCGCAATATTGACGTATCTTCAGTATTTGATGGAAAAGCGTTATCCTTTGCCCATCCAGTCAAATATGACTTGAAAGAAAACAAGTTAATTCTTATCAACTGACAAACAAATTAAACTCCTCCGTTAGCAGTCTGCTCTTTGCTAAAAGAGGAGTTTTTTCTTCCAAATCTTATCTAACTATTTATTCCATCGGTTTTATCATTGATTCAATGAAGGCGATTTCTTCATTTGTCAGCCCATATTTTGCATAGAGGTCTGCATCAGTCCAAGGACGAGAAAAGTCTTGGAGTGGGACAAAACGGAATACTCCACTAAGGCAGTCCTGTGTCAACTTAATTGAGGCTATTAGTATTCTAACAAACTTTGTTTTTAAATAAGTCATAAAGTTTATTGCTTCTTCTTCGTTTGTGAATGCTGCATAGATAAAAGTTTGAGAACATACAGAGTTTTTAGGTGCAAGAATTGGATTTCCTAATACATATGGATCATTACCAGAACCGCTTGCTTTAGGTAAAAAAACCTTGTTTTTATTCACATCATGAGAGTTCTTTTTAATATCATTCCTAGATACGTATGCTATTTGGCGTTTGTTCTTTTCTAAATAGTAGACTTTTACATTATGATCTGTAGTTTCTTTCCCATATATTTTGAATGGGTTCTTTGCACTATCCATGACATTTGTTGGAATGCCAAAGGGCGTATCACCTGAGATAATTGTATCAACTCCTATTATACTGTTAGCTCTCATTACATTATGAACTTTCTCCACGATATTAGCAATTCTAGGATCTCGAATCAAAATATCGAATCTGTCCATTACTATATCTTGAGTTGTTGTGCATTCACTATTGGTATAAATATAATGGCATTTCCCCTTATATCGTTTGTCATACAAGAAGTAGCAAATACCACCTTTTATTTCTACATTAGAAAATAATATTCTACTATTTGTGATATTATTCATATAAGAGATGTTGCCACATGTAAGCATACGTTTTCGAAAATCACCTAATAAAACATCACGTCCAGCCGAATACCAACGAGACGGAATTATAAATGAAGCGTAAGATGGTTTTAGGTCAAAGCCAATATTGCAAAAACATTGATAAATTGGAGAATCATTAGTTCCACCTGAACCTCCTGTTAACTGATACGGCGGATTGCCTACTATTGCGTCTAACTTCATATTTGTATCTTGATTTATTTTCCAGAAATGCTTACCATCACGGAAGGTGTTGACTACTGCCTCTGGACGTTCTGAAATGTTTTCTATTAAGTTCGGATAATATTGTGCGTTAACTCTTGTGTTGCGGAAACCAGCAAGAGTACGCTTCGTGATGCTTTTTGCCATTGGGGTCTTGCAAACCACGAGGATGTTCTCTTCAATAGTGGCATCCCATAGGTTCATCGCAAAGCCGTGAGAAACTTCGCCATACTTCGCTTTTGCAGCCTCTACACGGGAGCGATAAATGTTGTAAGCGACATAAAGCGGATACAGACCGCTCTTGGAATTGATTTCCAAAACATGGCTATCAGGACGGAACACCTCCTTGGTCACTTGGCCCTGATCAACCCATCGAGGTGTGCTAATAGGCTGCTTGAATTCTTCATCATAGAAGCACCAGCCACCTAAGCAGTCACTCATGTGCATATTTACCACTCGCCAAGGAGTCAAGACTGTTTCTTTGTCAGGATTGCGGAAAGTGTTGAAGATGGCAGCAATGCGTTCTATCCTTTCTTCTATCGTGAACTTGTCTGCTGCACGAGCCATTTCACGGATACGCTTGCCAGCCTCACGGAAGATGTCTGGGTCGTAGTATTTCTTGAATTTCTCAAACTTATCCTTGTCAACCCCCTTGGGCATGAATTCCTCCCAAGACTTATCGTCTATGAGTGAGGCAAAGTTATTGATGGTTATCTCTTCATCCTCATTCTTCAACTCTGCTCCATAGATAAGCAACGGCATACGAATAGAGATACCCCGCAATATCGAAATGGCATTTCGACGTTGATTGCTCATGGCCTTCAACTCTTCCAACCTTGCTTTCTCTTCAGGTGTCAGGTCTTTCTTCTTTTTCTTATCAAGTTTCTCTATCTCTTCGTATTGCTCTTTAGTAAAACCTTGGTTGTTGACGTCTATGTCGCCTGTCTTCGCCATTGCCTTCGTGGTGCCAATGGTTTTCTTCAAGTCATCGAAGTCGCGCAATTCTACATCCGTCAGCTTCAGCAATTCGTCGTTGTAGAGCGCACTATCCTCGAAGCCGCATAGTACCACTTTTTCTATCTGTGCTTTCTTCAACTGACTCATCATCTTGTTGACATCGTAAGGCTTCATCTGCGAGCCGTCAATGCTGATGATGGGACAGAAATTCAGAAAGTCGCCAAGGATGCGGCGGTCTTCTTCTGACTGCTTACCTGCTTTTGCTGAAACCTTTGCTGTCTCTGCCAAGACTCTCAGCGTTCTGTCAGGGGCGAAATCAAAGGCATAGCATTGTTCCTTCATGCGTCCATGATTAGTAAAAGGTGTTTGTACGCGGAAGATGGTCTGCATATACTGGGCAGCGGAAGTACTGAATGAGCCTGCCATCATAAAGACTGCCGTCCAGGGCTTGATGCTGACACCTGTTGTCAGACGGCCACAGGAGAGTGTGATGGTATAGGTCTCATCAGGGTCTTCGCCAATGGCTTTGTTTACCATCTGCAGAGCCTCAGCATTTTCCTCATCCTCATCGCCGTTGCCTGCCACATTGACTATCTGGAACATGCCAAACACGGGATGGATCTTCAACTTACTACTCAATGCACGAGCCGATTTCACACCAGGCACCAACCAAAGTGTATGGCGGAAGATGCGACGGAAAGTATCATTACTATAAGGGTAGAGGCTGTCCTTGTCCTCTTTGCATAGAAGCGTGAGGAAACGGTCAACATCCTTGTCATGTATAAAGGTTTCGTCATCCTTGGTGCGGAAGAACTCGCGGAAGTTGAAAGCCTTCTCATCTTCCACGTATTCACTCATCAGAGTACCCAAATCGTAGGTGTAGATATTGATGGCTGGCAGCGATGCATATGGATTCGGCTCATAGGGGTTGTCCACAGCCCATTCCTGTTTGGCCTTCTGCTCCATCACATAGTCCCATGTAAATATCTCTTCTTCCGAATAGTCGTCGAATAGGTTGAAAGGCGTACCTGAGAGTTGCAGCACCTTGGTATCAGACTTGATGAGCTCTTTTAAAACGTTCTGGCCAAGTTCCGTCTTGGTGCCTTCGTGCGCTTCGTCAACGATGACAAAGTCCCATGGGGTCTTGAAGATGTCGTTGTTCTTGTCGAATTTTCCGCCCACCTGTTCTGAACCTCTGAGATCTTGCATAGAAGCGAAATAGACATACTTGCCATCAGATGCTACTTTTCTTTCCAATACATGGAATTCCTCACCGTTACCTCTTGATCCATAGTGGTAGTCCTTCCTGTCGTAGAATATCTTGCCAAAATCCTCAAACCATCCTTTATCCACTACTGGGCGATGTGTTAATATTAAGGTACGCGAGAATCCTTCTTCCTTTATCACTTGTAGGGCAGAGAGTGTCTTGCCGAAGCGCATCTTGGCATTCCACAGCATCTGATTACCTTTTTTGAAACGCTTGCGGGTCTTATTGATGGCTTCATGTTGCTCAGGGCGGAAGATTATTGGCGACTGACCTTGGGTTATGTCAGAGGGGTGCAGGCTTGTTTCACCTCGTTTCACAGCAGCAACGGCCTTCTTCACAGTTTCAAGGTCGCAACAGTACCACTCGTCAGCACCAGTCACGTCCTGAAACTCCTTGCGCTTGATGCCGCTACGCTCCAACACCCTGTGTACTTGCTTGTCGTTGAAGGTCATAATCATACCACTACGCACGAAAATACTGATTTCCGTATATAGCAGCTGGTAGGCGATGCCTGCCGTCTTAGTGTACTGGCGTATGCGCTTATGGGCTGCTTTTTGTAATGTCTCTGTATTGTAGAAGAGGTTGCTGCCGTCATCTTCCTCGATAGTGGTTTCACCTATCTTCAGGCAGTCTTTATGTCGTTCGTCGTTGATGGCGAACACATAAATCAGCTTGGATTTTAGTGAGGATTCGAATGTAGCCATAGGTCTTTTATTTCATGAGGTCTATAAATCGGGTTTTCTTCTTGTCGTTAGGCCAGTCGCGGATGAGGCAGTATGTACCATTGTGGCGACGGATATCTTCTTGCTGGCAACCAGTACAGTTCACCATCTGTTCTTCTTCGCCAAAGAGTGTCTGGATTTTCTCTGCTACACCATTCCTGCAACTGTCAGGAACTACGCCTTTCAGTCCGTCCATCTGCCAGAGGTTCCATGAAATGATGTAGGCGATATAGTTAATGGATTTGATAAGTGGAGCCTTGCCAAACTTTGCCTGATAATACTCGATGAAAGTCCAAAGCAAAGCCTCGCGAGCCAATAGCAGATTGTCGCCTTGCCACTCAAAGCCATAGATATTCTTGTAAGCCGTCTGTGCCCACTCCAGCCATTCCCCACTAACATCCACATGCTCGCTGATGACTCGGAGTTTCCTGTCAAGCAATCCTATTCGATCTTGTAGGGGGATTGGTTCACCAGTTGTTGCATCATATCGACTCACCAAATAAGGAGCCTCGCCGCAAGTCATCTCCATGCGGGTGGCACGAACATAGTCTTTCCATGTCTTACCTTCAGGGAATTCTATTTTGTTTGGATTGGCTTTCCATGTATGGTTTGTGGTATCCTCAATGTTGAACACATTCTTGCGCCCGAACCATGCTTCATCTACCAAATTATTCTGTGCATTGCAGACCCAAGATGGTGTAAAGACCTCGGCCATATCCTTGGCTCTGTCCGTCTGCTGTTCTTTGGTTTTCAGCACACGCGGCCTGACCACCATTCCATGTTCACCTGTAATCAGATGGGGAAGTATCTCAGAATGGTAATCATACTCTGAGCCGAGCGCCTCATAGTCATGCGTCGCCCAGAAGATATTTCGTCCTGTGGTATGGTCACGCAGAAGTGTATCAAGCACCTCTGCAGACAATGCCAGCAGGTCGTCCTCCCTGATGTCTATCAGTTGAGGACTCACGTCTTTGTTGGACATTCTTTGCGCTTATAGCTTTAGGACAATAAGCACTTATCGGAATTCTTTGGGCTTAATACATCAAAGCCTCTATACACGATAAAAGCGTGTCCGCTCTTACCAGATATAGAGGCCGTGACATTGCCCAAATGAATGATAAGTGACGTCCACGCTAAAAGCGCGAACATTCACAATTATCGAAATTCATTTTGATTTTAGAAATTTGTCACGTTTCTATATCTTCCTAATAACTGCTCATGTCGTTATTGTTTTACCCTCAAAAATCATACTGCCACCCTGCACTCAGGGATTGGTCTAAACTGGCGCCGTTTACGGCGTATCGGCAATACTTGATGCAAAGATAATCAAAAAAATTAAAGTACACAAGTTTGTGAGTAACATTTTTTTAGTACCTTTGCAGCTCAGATGGTATATATATACTATATATGAGCGACGAACAGAACTATAAGATACAGGGGCTGGATGAGTATATCCGCCAAGGTGAGCCACAAAAGCGTGAGCGCAGCGAAGCATGGAAAGTAGCCATTGGGCTTCAGCAGGTGGACAGACTCAAAACATCGGAGTATCTGCTTGAAACTGCCATACGCCATATTGAAGGGGACATCAGCATTGACGAGGCAAAGCAGCTAATTGACTCTTACTACAAGTCTTCATCTGGACGTAAAGTTGTGGAAAACGACCGCACAGAGGAAGCAGACAAGGTGGCTGCACGTATCACTGAGCTGATTGAGGAGAAGACATTCTCTTTCACTCCGGCACAGCTGATTTCCATACACCGTCGCCTGTTTGACGGAATTTATAAGTTGGCAGGACGCATACGTGACTACAACATTACTAAGGACGAATGGGTGCTTGGTGGCAAGACAGTCTATTATGCAAGTGCTGATACCATCAGCGACACCTTGGATTATGACATGGGGCAGGAACGGCAGTTTAACTATGCCAATATGAACATTGATGATGCCATCCATCATCTGACCCGCTTCTGTGCCAATTTGTGGCAGGTTCATGCATTCTGCGAAGGCAACACGCGTACAACAGCAGTCTTCATGATAAAATACCTGCGCACGCTGGGCTTCAACGTGGTCAATGATGTCTTTGCAGAAAACTCCTGGTACTTCCGTAATGCGCTGGTACGTGCCAACTACAGCGATTTAACAAAGGGTATAACCGAAACGACGGATTATTTGGAACGCTTCTTCCGCAGTATGCTACTTGGAGAAGAACATGACCTTCGGAATAGAATCATGCATGTTGACTGGGGCAAAGTAAATGGCGAATCGGTTGTTCAAAGTGTAAATCACGAAGTCAAAAGTGCAAAAATCGGAGAAGAACTGCCCCTAAAGTGCAAAAATTGCACTTTGAAAGAGGTGGCAGTGCTACGCATAGTGCAAAAGAATCCATCTGCCACTCAAAAGGACATAGCTTCAGAGATTGGAAAATCAGAGCGAACCGTAAAGTCTATTACTATTGCTTTACAGGAGAAGAACATTCTACAACGTATAAATGGTAAGCGAAACGGATATTGGGAAATTATTAACAAATAGTTACAATGAAAAAGAGTATGACATTATTGTTTGCGTTGCTCATGATGGGAGCAATGGCAGTAAAGGCGCAGTTCCCTCAGCAGGACATGGACGACAAGTATGCAACTGAACTGGTGAAGGCCGGTACGGCAGCACCTGATTTCAAGATGAAGACACCTGACGGCAAGACCGTTCAGTTGTCGAAGGTGCTCAAGCCAACCAAAAAGGGCAACGGCAAGACCGTGGTGCTCGATTTCTGGGCTTCATGGTGTCCTGACTGCCGCAAGGATGCACCGGAGGTAGTGCGTATGTATGAGAAGTATCGCCAATATGGCGTCGAGTTCATCGGCATCTCGATGGACACGGACGTGGAAGCATGGAAGAAGGCCATCGAACAGTTTGGCATCACCTACCCGCAGGTGAGCGAGTTGAAGAAATTCAAGGAGACGGACATTGCCAAGGCCTACGGTGTGAAGTGGATTCCCTCGATGGTGGTCGTCGGTCCCGACGGACAGGTAAAACTGTCGACGGTGCTGCCGTACAAGGTGGACAAATACCTGAAGGAGCTGACAACGGGTGCCTATAAGGGTGCAGGCCAGGGCGAGGCAGTCTATATCGATGGCGACCACGGCCGGCTGAAGGCCATCATCCAGAAGCCCGAACTCAAGCAGGGCGAGCAGTGCCCGATGGTCGTGTTCTGTCACGGCTTCGGCGGCAGGAAGGACGGCCCGATGTTTGAACTCATTGCCGACACCCTGCAGGCTCACGGTATTGCCAGCATTCGCTTCGACTTCAACGGTCACGGCGAGAGCGAGGGCGAATTCAAGGACATGACGGTACCCAACGAGATTGAGGATGCCAAGAAGGTAGTGGAGTATGTGCGCAACCTGAGATATGTGAACAGCCTGGCCATTGTGGGTCACTCACAGGGCGGTGTGGTAGCAGCAATGACGGCAGGACAGATGAGCGAGGCTTTGGGTGAGCCGGCCTTCAAGGCTGTAGCCCTGATGGCTCCCGCCGCCGTACTGCGCGACGACGCCATACGCGGCAATACGATGGGCAAGCAGTATGACCCGTTCGACCCCGGTGAATATGTGGAACTGTGGGGCGGTTTGAAACTCGGCGGCAACTATATCCGCACAGCCTTCAGCCTGCCTATCTACGAGACGGCAGCGAAGTATCAGGGACCGGCACTTATCATCCACGGCAATGCCGACCGCGTAGTGCCCTATACCTATGGCGAACGCTTCCACCAGATCTGGCCCAAGAGCGAACTGGTCATCCAGGAATACTACGATCACGGTTTCTCACAGAACATCTACCTCTCGACGGACATCGTATCGCAGTATTTAATCAAGGAATTGAAATAAAAACGACTATTGGCTGTTGTGCACAAAAAACAAACGTTTGCACGCAAAAAAGTGTATTTTTTGATTAAAAGCAAGATTTGTGCGGGAACACAGTAAAAAAATTAGAATTTTTTTGGTTAAAAGTTTGGCAGGTATTAAAAAATGTCGTACATTTGCATCGTTATCCTGAAAACAATCTTTTTACCTTAAAAGGACTAATACCTATTGAAGATATGAAGCGGTTGCCTGTGAGGGTCATCGCTTTGTTTTTTGTGACAAGGAAAATAGTTAAATATTATTAATACTGTCTATAATAATAATAATGTATAGCCTAATCTCGATTAAAAGTAGTACCTTTGCGGCCGATTTGGTCCGTGGTGGCTCAATGAAGTTGCTGCACGAGGCAGCACGCCACGCGGAAAAACCCGTTAAACAATTAAATAAACAATGTACGCAATTGTAGAAATCAACGGTCAGCAGTTCAAGGCTGAGCAGGGCAAGAAGCTCTTCGTCAACCACATGAAGGATGTGGAAGCCGGTAAAACTGTTGAATTCGACAAGGTACTGCTTGTCGACAATGAAGGTTCAGTACAGGTAGGCGCACCCACCGTAGAAGGTGCAAAGGTAGTATGCGAAGTGGTTAATCCGCTCGTAAAGGGTGAGAAGGTTATCGTTTTCAAGATGAAGCGCCGCAAGGACTATCGCAAGAAGAACGGTCACCGTCAGCAGTACACCCAGGTAGAAGTTAAATCAGTAATCGCTTAAAACGTAGGAGGAACAAGAAATGGCACATAAAAAAGGTGTAGGTAGTTCTAAGAACGGACGCGAGTCAGCAGCTCAGCGACTTGGCGTTAAGATTTTCGGCGGTCAGAAGTGTGTTGCAGGTAATATCATCGTTCGCCAGCGTGGTTCGAAGCACAATGCAGGTAACAACGTTGCTATGGGTAAGGATGATACACTCTATGCTCTGGTTGATGGTACTGTTCAGTTCCACAAGGGTCGTCATGACAAGAGCGTTGTTTCTGTAATTCCTGAAGCATAACGCCGTAAACAAAAAACAAGACTTTATTCCAAACAAACAATAAAGGGGACTTTTCAGTTCCCTTTTCTTTTTATACCTATATCTGGTATTTCTTCTTGCGCTCGTGCCTGGCCTTCTGAGGAATGCCCGAAGGGGCAAAGGTGCTGCGGATGGTGCGCACGCCACGGTAGCCGTTCCAGCGCTCGTGAATCTTACGCACATAGTCGACAGTCTCTGAGCCGCGCATGTAGCCATACTTAACAACCGGGTCGTTATAGTATTGTGCCTGGCTGAGTCCCAGGACGAATGGCTCAACATCGCCCCAGCGCTTGGGATTCTTGCCGTTTTTCTGGGCAAGGGCCATGGCGTCGCGGATGTGGAAGTGGCCACCGTTATAGGCAGCAAGGACAAACTTCGTGCGCTCTGTGCGCTCAGGGATATCAGAGAAGGTGCGGTCGAGCTCGCCCAAGTAGCGGGCAGCGGCAGCAATGTTCTGCTCCGGGTCATAGATGCTGGCACGTGGCAGTCCGAGGTGGTCGGCAGTGCCGGGCATAATCTGCATCAGTCCGCAAGCTCCTGCCCATGAGCGTGCCTGCGGGTCGAAGGTAGACTCCTGATAACATTGGGCAGCCATCAGGCGCCAGTCCCAGCGGATGGTCGCAGCATAGCGCTGGAAATAGCCGTCGTAGTGGGATATAACACCGCCGGCACGATTGAGCATCGGTGAAAATACGCGGCGGGTAACACTACGCGACGACAGCAGGAAGTCCTCTTCCTTCTTCACCTCGTCCAGCATTCCAGGCTTGTACCATGCTGCCAACTCGCGCTGAAGGTCGTCCTTGTCGTCACCGACCAGCCACCCTACCCCTTTCTTCGTCATGGGATAGCAGATGAGGTCGGCCTCGCCAGCCTGCAGACGCTCCACCATCTCCGCCGAGTCGCGGCACACCTCCATGCGCAGCATCACACCCAACTTATCGGCAAAACGCTGGCAGAGCAGGTATTGCGTGCCAAGATGACGGCCATGATAGTCGTAATAGGTTTCGGGGCCGGTCAGCGTCAGGGCTATCAGTTCGCCATTGCGCTGAATGTCCTCCAAGTCGAAGTCGTCGGAAACGGGGATGGTATCTGTAATCTCGCCCCAGGGAGCAACCACAGGCTCCTGCTGCTTCTGCGTACAAGAACAGAGCAGCAAAAGTACCAAAAGGTGAATATATATACCGATTCTCGTCAAAATCTCTTATTTTGGCTGCAAAAGTAATCATTTTCTTGCAAATATCACCGAAAATACGTAATTTTGCAAGCTAAATTAGAAAATATTAGATATGTTAAGAATTGCCGTACAGTCAAAAGGTCGTCTTTTCGACGACACGATGAACCTGCTCGCTGAAGCAGATATCAAGGTCAGTGCCTCGAAGCGCACCTTGCTGGTCCAGTCCTCCAACTTTCCTCTCGAAGTGCTTTACCTGCGCGACGACGACATCCCTCAGTCGGTAGCCAGTGGCGTGGCCGACATCGGCGTGGTGGGCGAGAACGAGTTTGTGGAGCGTGGCGAGGAGGCCGACATCATCTCTCGGCTGGGATTCTCGCAGTGCCGCCTGTCGCTGGCCATCCCCAAGGAAATAGAATACAGAGGCGTCAACTGGTTCAACGGCAAGAAGATTGCCACCAGCTACCCCAACATTCTGCGTGCATACATGGATAAGAATGGTGTGGACTGTGAGATTCACGTCATCACGGGCAGCGTGGAGATCAGCCCGGGCATTGGACTGGCCGACGGCATCTTCGACATCGTATCGTCAGGCTCGACGCTGGTGTCGAACAACCTACGCGAGGTCGAAGTAGTGATGCAGAGCGAGGCCCTGCTCATCGGCAACAAGAACCTCTCTGGCGACAAGCGCGACATCCTGGAGCAGATGCTGTTCCGCTTCAAGGCCGTCAAGGATGCCGAGGATAAGAAATATGTACGCATGAACGCCCCGAAGGCCCGTCTGCAGGAAATCATCAATGTGCTGCCGGGTCTGAAGAGCCCCACCATCATCCCGCTGGCTGACAAGGAATGGTGCTCCGTTCACACGGTGCTTGACCAGAAGCGCTTCTGGGAGATTATCGGCAAGCTGAAAGAAATGGGTGCCCAGGGCATCCTCGTCACACCGATAGAAAAGATGATTCTCTAAAATTGAGAATTGAAAATTGATAATTGAAAGTTTGCAACCGCAGGATGAAGATATACAGATTTCCAACAAGAGACCAATGGGCTGAGATTGTGGAGCGTCCCCGGCTGGACCTCACGAAGCTGAACGAAACCGTGAGCACCGTGCTGGCTGACATCAAGCAACGCGGCGACGAAGCCGTACGCGACTATGAGCTGAAGTTTGACAAGGCCACGCTGACAAATCTTGCCGTCACTGAAGCTGAAATGGATGAGGCTGAAAAGCTGGTTACCAACGAATTACGCGATGCCATCATATTGGCACACCATAACATCAAGGTATTCCACATCTCCCAGCGCTTTGTCGGTCAGAAGGTGAAGACGCAGGAAGGCGTCACCTGTTGGCAGAAGAGCGTCGCCATTGAGCGCGTGGGTCTCTATATTCCTGGCGGTACAGCCCCACTCTTCTCTACCGTTCTGATGTTGGCCACGCCGGCCAAGATTGCCGGATGCAAGGAGATTGTGCTCTGCACCCCTCCCAACAGCGAGGGCAAGGTGAACCCTGCCATCCTGGTGGCCGCCCGCATTGCCGGTGTGAGCAAGATATATAAGATAGGTGGCGTACAGGCTATCGGAGCCATGGCATACGGTACGGAGTCGGTACCCAAGGTCTTCAAGATTTTCGGTCCCGGCAACCAGTATGTGATGGCTGCCAAGCAACACGTCAGCTTAGACGAAGTGGCTATCGACATGCCTGCAGGCCCCAGCGAGGTATGCGTGCTGGCAGACGAGACAGTCAATGCCGAGTTCGTTGCTGCCGACCTGCTGTCGCAGGCAGAGCACGGCATTGACTCGCAGGTGCTCTTCATCACCACATCAGAACAAAAGCTCAACGAGGTACAGGCAGAGGTAGAACGCCAACTGGCTCTCCTGCCTCGCCACGAGATTGCCGCCAAGGCGCTTGAAAACAGTTGTTACGTGCTCGTGGGTTCCGCCGACGAGATGATGGCACTCACCAACCTCTATGCGCCTGAGCACTTGGTCATCCAGACCCGCGACTACGAACAGATGGGTGAGCGCGTGGTCAATGCCGGCAGCGTCTTCCTTGGACCGTATGCCTGCGAAAGTGCCGGCGACTATGCCAGCGGCACTAACCATACGCTGCCGACCCACGGCTATGCCACGGCCTACAATGGCGTCAACCTGGACAGCTACTGCCGCAAGATTACTTTCCAGCACCTGACGGCTGAAGGCATCGCACATATAGGCCATGCCGTAGAGCTGATGGCTGAGGCTGAACAGCTGGATGCCCACAAGAACGCCATGAGCGTAAGGATGCGTATATTAAAGATTAAAGATTAAAGATTAAAGATTAAATATTAAACATTTAAAATTAAAAATTAAACATTAAAGATTTATGTTTAGTTTAGAGCAGTTGGTCAGGCCCAACATCTGGAGCCTTGCACCCTATAGCAGCGCCCGCGACGAATATTCCGGCAAGGAGGCTCACGTCTTCCTCGATGCCAACGAGAATCCATATAATGCGCCCTACAACCGCTATCCTGACCCCCTGCAGCGCGACGTGAAGCAGGTGTTGTCGAAGGTGAAAGGTGTTCCTGCCGAGAATATCTTCCTCGGCAACGGCAGCGACGAAGCCATTGACCTGCCCTATCGCATCTTCTGCGAGCCTGGGCGCGACAACGTTGTAGCTATCGCCCCAACATACGGCATGTACAAGGTTTGTGCCGACGTCAACAACGTGAAATACCGTACCGTCATGCTGGACGACGACTTCCAGATGCATGCCGACCAGTTGCTGGCAGCCTGCGACAGAAACACGAAGATTATCTGGATATGTTCGCCCAACAACCCTACGGGCAACTCACTCAACCGCGACGAAATTGTAAAAGTCATTGAGAACTTTGACGGCATTGTCATTGTCGATGAGGCATACATTGACTTCGCACAACAGAAGTCGATGCGTCAGGAACTGCCCACACACCCCAACCTCATCATCATGCAGACCATGTCAAAGGCCTGGGGTTCGGCAGCTATCCGACTGGGCATGGCCTTTGCGTCGAAAGACATCATTGCCATCTATAACAAGGTGAAGTATCCGTACAATGTCAACCTGCTGACACAACAGCAAGCCTTGGAAGCATTGAAAGATCCCTTCGAGGTGGACAAATGGGTGAAAACCATCTTGTTGGAGCGCAGCAGGGTGATGCAGGCTTTCTTAGACCTGCCCATCTGCGAACAGGTATTCAAAACCGATGCCAACTTCTTCCTTGCACGAGTCACCAATGCCAAGGAAATCTACGACTATCTGGTGGACAAGGGTATCATCGTGCGCAACCGTCACCGCGTGGAACTCTGCCAGAACTGTCTGCGCATCACCATCGGCACACGCACGGAAAACAACGAACTGCTGGCAGCCCTCAGACAGTATTAAATCCGCTTACTCTAATTCAAAGGGGCCTGTGGGTGTATTGCGCTTTAGGACCTCCAAAAGGACATCTTTTCCTGCTATGACACCATAGCTGCGGAAGATACTCTCCACCGTTTTACGCGCCAGTTCAGGATGGTTGTTCTCCTCGCTGAGATGGCACAGCCAGACATGGCGGAGGCAGTCAGACATGTTGTCGATAACAGCCTGGGCACAGTCACGGTTGCAGAGATGACCTGACCTTGAGAGGATGCGATCTTTCAGGAATTTCGGATAAGGACCGCTCATGACCATCTCCGTATCGTGGTTAGCCTCAATGACGAGATGATGGGCACGCTGGATGTAGCTTTTCATCTCGTCGGTAACAGTACCGGCATCGGTGATGATACAAAAATTAGTACCTTCTGCCTCGATGAAGTAGCCTACATTGTCGCTGCTGTCATGAGGAACGCCAAAAGGAGTAACCATAAAGTCACCTATCTGTTCAGTGCGACCTTTCTCGATGACTTTTGCCATTTCTGCAGCCACCTTTTGTGTGACACAGTAGTTGCGGTTGATGCCTTGATGAACTTCTCGAGTGGCATAAACGGGTATCTTATAGTCATGACTGAATGAGCCCACAGACTTTATATGGTCGGCATGGTCGTGGGTAACCAGCACATGATGGATTTGCGAAAGGCTGACACCATAGTCACGAAAGTCCTTCTTCAGCCCACGCAGTCCCACACCGATGTCTATCAGCAAGGCATCCGTAGGTGTCGCCAGCAAATAGCAATTGCCACTGCTTCCACTACCAAAAGAAATAAACTTTAGCATTGTCTATTCAAAATTTCCTGCAAAGATACAAATAAAATAAGAATTAAGAATTAAGAATTAAGAATTAATTGTTATCTTTGCAGAGATTTTTGGATATTTAATCTTTATGAAACATCTGAAACTGTTGTTTGCCGCTGCGCTGATGGCAAGCTGCGACATGGGTACGGACGGAAACGGAGCTGTTCGGGATACGGCTGAAGCGTGGGCTGAGGCGTATTTCAACTGCGACTACGTTGAGGCTGGGAAATATGCTACAGCGGAGAGCGACAAGTGGTTGCGCTTCGCAGCATCGAACACCACCGAGCAAGAACTGGAACTGGTGAACGGACGCCATGCCGTAGTAGCTTCTGACGACGATGTCTCCATTTCTAACGACACGCTGCGTACCGTGACGCTTCGCGTCAACAACTACCTGAAGCCATCGATGCTGGGCGAACCGGCAGTACAGGCTGACGAGGAAGGCGTATTCTATGTACCAGTAGTGAAACGCGACGGACGCTGGCAGGTCAGAATGGAAGGCCTACCGCAAAGTGAAAAGCAAAGTCGCGACTGAATTTCGGGTAAATGACAGGGAAATGCTCGCGCCGGTTCTGATAGACGGGATTGACCGCCTTCATACCCATATCAAAGCGGAGAATAAAGAAATCGAAATTCAAGCGAAAGCCCAGACCATAGCTGACAGCCAACTGGTTCAGGAACTCAGAGAACTTGAACTGTCCGCCCGGCTGGTCCTCATAGTCCCGGAGGTTCCAGATATTACCAGCGTCAATAAACAGTGCACCACCTAATTTCCAAAACAGGTGTGCACGATATTCCAAGTTCAAGTCAAGTTTCATGTCACCTGTATGCAAGATAAAGTTCAGGTCGCCGTCGTCGCTCACAAAGTTACCCGGTCCTAAGCTTCTGACGGTCCATCCTCTCACGCTGTTGGCACCACCCGAGAAATAGGTCTTCTCGAACGGCAGCGCCGAACTGTTGCCGTAGGGATAGGCAATACCCAGACCTACGTGGAAAGCCAGTTGGCTGCGGTAATCCAACTGGAAGTTGCGCGTAAAGTCTATATCACCCTTGACATATTGTGCAAAAGCGACATCAAGGAAGGTATAGTCACCGTCTTCATCCATGTGGAAGCCAAACACATGTGCAGCCAGGTCGAGCAGGTTTCCGCCCGTTTCTACATTGGTTTTAATAGCATAAGTCCCATTATAGTAACTGTAACGGAAACCGGTGCGCATGATAAACAGGTCCTGATAATTATAGAGCAGCAATGCATTGCGTTTGGATGCTTCACTCAAATAGTCTTGATAGAACTTGTCACTAATCCAAGGCATAGAGACAAAGTTCAAGTCGAGCAAGTCTACTTGATAGTGGTCATGGTGACTTGCATCATTCCATTTGTAGCGCCAGCCCACGGAGAACACTCGACGCAGGAATTCAGGTCTGTTTTGCATGTCAAAGAGCAATGACACCTCAGAAGTAGCATTGATACGCTGGCGGAACGACTGTGACAGGAAAGGAGCAATAAAACTGGGGAACGACAGGTTGGTCCGCAAGCTATACTCCAGATAATCAGAGTTGGAGTAACCCTCCAGTCCGCGAATAGCCTCGTACGCTCCACGCAACTCGATACTGAGTGCCTCAGAGCCACGGAACAGATTACGGTTCTGGTAGGTCAGGGCTAATGCCGCACCAAAGTCTCCTGCCGTATTCGTACCCTCGGGCTGGAATGAGATGGTTGAAGGCTTGTTGGTGCTAACGGTGACGTCGCAGTCGAGCACAGGCTCATCAGGACGCTCACGGAAGGCGATGTTTGTAAAGCGCACAGCCCCAAGACGGCCAAAGTGGTTGTAGGTGTTCTGCAGGTCTGCAGCAGAATAGAGTTCTCCTGGACGGATAAAGCAATTGCGGTTCAGCACACTGGGACGCAGATGGATGACAGAGTCGTCAACATTGCCACTATTAAAGCGCACGTCACCAATTGAAAACTTCGGATGGGCTTGGTTGCTGACCTGATTGTCGCGGTAGCGCTGGAGCACCAGCGTCAGGTTGATGTTGGGCGACCCCGTCAGCGAGTCAGCCAGAAACGAGATGAATTCTTTGTTGAAGTGATAATAGCCTTGATTGACCAGCATGGTGGTGATGCGTTTCCGCTCTGCATCAAGGTTCTCGACATTGAACATCATGCCGGTATGCAGTCCGCGGTTCTCCTCTTTGTCCATCTGCAACAGTGAAGCAACGGCACTATCCTGTATGTCGTAGTCCATCTTGCCAATAAAGTACGGCTGTCCGGGATGCAAGATGTACTCCGTACTCAGTTTCTTGCCACGCACTGTATTGCGGGCATCGACACTTGCCTGCAAGAAGCCCTTGTTCTGCATCTGCTGCAACAGGATCTTCATAGACTGTTGAGTCATGGCGGAATCATAGATGACTGGGGGTTCTCCTATGGACCGCAGAGTTCTGTTCAGCCAGCGCGTCGTGTCACGTCCCGACAGCGAATAGGTACCCAACGGTATCTTTACGGCAGAGAACCAGCGGGTGTTTCCACGCTGTTTCACCAACTGCTTCATCTCCGTGGTATTGATGTCTCTCGTCTGAGTGTCGCTGGTCACCTTCACACGATTCAACAGGTATTGCCCTTCAGGGACGTATTTGGTCTCTGAGCATGCCACAAGCAGCAGGACTCCTGCAATCATTATCAAGTGTTTAATGCGCATATCGACTGCAAAGGTAATGAAAAACTATGAATTAAAAGAATATATTTGGTTTTTCAATCGAATTGCACTACCTTTGCACTTCAAAACGAAGTGTTATGCTGAGCAAGAATCAACTGAAGCTGGTGCGGTCGCTGGAACTGAAAAAGAACCGCAAGCGTGAGCATCTTTTCGTAGCCGAGGGGCCTAAAGTGGTAGGCGACCTGCTCAAGGCAGGATACATTCCCCATACCATCTTCTCGACGACGCCGCGCCCTAATGCCCAACTCATTACTGACGAAGAATTGCGGAAGCTGAGTTGCCTGCAACATCCCCAGGAAGTGCTGGCCGTGCTGAGGATTCCTAATGAGGAACAGGGTGTCGAAGACGCCCCTGACAGTAAGCTCTCGTTGGCGTTAGACGGCGTGCAAGACCCGGGCAACGTCGGTACCATCATCCGCATAGCCGACTGGTTCGGCATCGACACCATCTATTGTTCTTTAGACACCGCAGATGCCTATGCCCCCAAGGTAGTACAGGCCACGATGGGCAGTCTTGCACACGTACATATTATATATTGCGACCTGTTGTCGCTGTTTGACACCTGTCAATGTCCGGTCTACGGGACACTCCTTGACGGCAATAACATCTATCAGGAAGAACTGAGTCCCACGGGCATTATCGTTATGGGCAATGAGGGCAACGGCATCTCACCGTCGGTTCGTGAAAAGATTACCCACAAGCTGCTCATTCCCAACTACCATGTGGGCAGCCACACGGCAGAGAGCCTGAACGTCGCTGTTGCAACGGCCATCACCTGCGCAGAGTTCAGGAGAAGAATTTGAAAAATTAAAAAATTGAAGGATTAAAGAATTGAAGTTTTTTTCGTGGCGGCAGCAAAATTTTCAATTTTCAATTTTCAATTTTCAATTTATTTTGTACCTTTGCAGGAAATATGGCAAGAGAAAAAACAAGAATTAAGGATATTGCAGAGCGCGCAGGCGTCTCTGTAGGTACTGTAGACCGTGTGTTACACAATCGTCCCAACGTGTCGAAGAAGGCTCTGGAGAAGGTGCAGAAGGCACTGGACGAGATGGACTACAAACCCAACATGTATGCTTCGGCCCTGGCTTATAACAAGGAATATACTTTCTACTGTATTATTCCCAAACACGAGTCGGAAGCCTACTGGGAAGAAATTGAAGAAGGTTCGTTAGCAGCCTGTGAGCACCGCAGGGACTTTGGCATCTCCGTCAAGATGATGTATTACAATCGTTTTTCTGCTGATACCTTTACACGCGTGACGAATGATTGTCTGAAACAGGAGCCCGACGGTGTCATCGTTGTCCCCTCACGATTGGACGTCACCAGACGCTTTACCGTCCAACTGCACGAGATGGGTGTGCCCTTTATACTGCTCGACTCCTACATGCCTGACCTCAAACCGCTGTCGTTCTTTGGTCAGGATTCATTTGCTTCAGGCTTTTTCGCTGCTCGCATGCTGATGCTGGTAGCACCGAAAGAAAAGGAAATCATGTTGATGAAGCAGATGCGAAATGGCAATGTGGCATCGAAGCAACAGGAAAACCGCGAAACCGGTTTCCGCCACTACATGCACGACCATTTCCCCGAGGTGACTATCAGCGAGGTGAACCTGTCGCTTGACGACAAGCGTGAGCAATATGACCCCATCCTTGAAGAGTTCTTCAAAGAGCATCCGCACGTTCACCACTGCATTACCTTCAACTCCAAGGCACATCTTGTCGGCGACTTCCTGCTGAGGTCGAACCGACGCAACATTCAGATTATGGGCTACGACATGGTACCGAAGAATGCCGAGTGCGTCCGTCAGGGCAGCATCTCGTTCCTCATTGCCCAGCATGCCTACATGCAAGGCTATGCCTGCATTGAGACCCTGTTCGATGCCATCGTGCTCAAGAAAGTGGTAGAGCCAGTGAACTACATGCCCATCGAACTGCTGACCAAAGAGAATATCGACTTCTACCGCCGTAAGAACGTTGGATAAAATCAAACAATTTAACAATTTAACAATTAGACAATTAAACAATTATAAAATAAAAAACAAATCACTACTAAAACAGATACAATTATGGCATTAGCAACATTTCTGAAAATCAATCCCGCCGACTCTGTCGTGGTATGCCTGGCTCCGAAAGCCAAGGGCGACATCATTGAGGTGGACGGCAAGCAAATCACCCTGAACCAGGACATTCCTGCAGGTCACAAGGTACTCATCAAAGACGTCCGCGAAGGCGAGGACATCATCAAGTACGGCTATCCCATCGGTCATGCCCGTCAGGACATGAAAGCTGGTGACTGGGTTAACGAGAACAACCTGAAGACCAATCTCTCTGGTACGTTAGAGTACACGTACAACCCCGTGGACGAACCGCTGAAAATCAAGAACGAAGGTCGCACCTTTAAAGGCTATGTCCGCAAGAACGGTGACGTTGGCGTGCGCAACGAGATATGGATTGTGCCTACGGTAGGCTGCGTCAATGGCATTGCTGAACAGCTGGCCCACCGACTGATGACAGAGACCAAGGGCGAAGGTGTCGATGCCATTTGGACGTGGCACCACAACTACGGCTGCTCACAGCTCAGCGAAGACCACGAGAATACCCGCAAGGTGCTGCGCGACATCTGTCTGCACCCCAATGCCGGCGGCGTGCTGGTGCTCAGCCTCGGTTGCGAGAACAACCAGCCCGAGGACTTCATGGCAATGCTCGGCGACTATGACCAATCGCGCATAAAACTGCTGGTGACTCAGCGTGTTGAGGGCGACGAGGTAGAGGCAGGCATGGAAATCCTGCGCGAGCTCTACAATCAGGCCAAACAGGATCAGCGCGAGGACGTTCCCGTCTCAAAGCTGCGCATCGGTCTGAAATGTGGCGGTTCCGACGGTTTCAGTGGCATCACCGCCAATCCGCTCGTCGGCGAGTTCAGCGACTGGCTCGTGGCTCAGGGCGGTACCAGCGTACTGACTGAGGTTCCCGAGATGTTCGGCGCCGAGACTATCCTCATGAACCGCTGTGAGACCCGCGAGCTGTTCGACCAGACCGTCTCGATGATCAACAACTTCAAAAACTACTTCCTCTCCCATGGCGAACCCGTCGGTGAGAATCCCAGTCCTGGCAACAAGGCTGGTGGTATCTCAACCCTTGAGGATAAGGCCTTAGGCTGCACACAGAAGTGTGGCAAGGCACCCGTCAGCGGTGTTATGGAATATGGCGACCGTCTGTCAGCCAACGGTCTCAACCTGCTGTCGGCTCCTGGTAACGACCTCGTAGCCTCTACGGCATTGGCTTCCTGTGGCTGCCATATCGTGCTGTTCACCACGGGCCGCGGTACACCCTTCGGTACCTTCGTACCGACGATGAAGGTTGCCACCAATCCCACACTTGCCAAGAACAAGCCCCACTGGGTAGACTTCTCTGCCGGTCAGCTTGTCGAGGGACGCACCATGCAGGAGCTCGTTCCCGAGTTTATCGACAAGGTGCTGGCTGTTGCTTCTGGTGAGAAAGCTCGCAACGAGGAGAACGGCTACCGCGAGATTTCCATCTTTAAGAATGGCGTAACGCTGTAATGAAAGGACTGCTGGCATTATCACCGCTGGCGGTGTTCATCATATTGTACCTGGTCACGAGCATCGTGGCCGGGGACTTTTATAAGGTGCCTATTACGGTGGCCTTTATGGTTGCGTCGATGTATGCTGTCATCATCAGCGGCGGGCTGCCATTGCGCAATCGCATCAATATCTACAGCAAAGGAGCAGGCACGAGCATGATGATGCTGATGATCTGGATCTTCATTCTTGCCGGTGCCTTTGCCAATAGTGCCAAGGTGATGGGAGCCATTGACGAGACGGTCAACCTGACGCTGATGCTACTGCCTGGGAATATGCTGCTGGCCGGACTGTTTCTGGCAGCTTGCTTCATCTCGTTCAGCGTAGGCACGAGCGTAGGCACCATTGTAGCCCTAACCCCCATAGCGGCGGGCATAGCCCAACAGACAGGTACCGAGGTGGCCTTGATGACGGCTGTAGTGGTTGGCGGCTCATTCTTCGGCGACAACCTGTCGTTCATCTCAGACACCACTATCGTTGCCACGTCAACACAGGAATGCCGGCTGAGCGACAAGTTCCTTGTCAATTCGTTCATCGTATTCCCGGCAGCACTGGCCATCCTTATTGTCTATATCGTAATGGGCACTGGCATGGCTTCGCCCCAGCATGTACCTGAAGTGTCATACATCAAGGTGATTCCCTACATGGTAGTCCTGCTAACGGCTCTCTTGGGGATGAACGTGATGGCCGTGTTGACGGTAGGCATCCTGCTGACTGGCATCATCGGTGTAGCTGACGGAACATACGACCTCTTTGGCTGGTTTGGTGCTATGGGACAGGGTATCATCGGGATGGGTGAACTCATCATTATCACGATGATGGCTGGCGGTCTGTTAGAGATGATCAAGCACAACGGCGGCATTGACTACCTCATCCAGATTTTGACACGCCACGTCAAGAGTAAACGAGGTGCCGAACTGTCAATAGCAGCCTTGGTGTCGCTCGTGAACATGTGTACGGCCAACAATACCGTGGCCATCATCACCGTTGGCGGCATAGCCAAGCAGATTGGCGACCGCTACGGCGTAGACAAGCGCAAGGCAGCATCAATACTGGACACGTTCTCATGTATGGTGCAAGGTCTGATACCCTATGGCGTTCAGCTGTTGATGGCTGCAGGCCTGGCTTCACTGAACCCGGTCAGCATCCTACCCTACCTCTACTATCCGCTGGCCATCGGCCTGATGGCGCTTTTCTCTATCCTATTTCGTTATCCTAAACGCTATTCATAATGGATATCATTCAAAGGAATTTCATGCGTCTGTTGCGCAGCGGTGCTTTTGGCAAGCACGAAGAACTGGAACCCATGTCCGAATGGAAATGGCAGCAGTTGTACCAGATTTCTATGATCCATGGTGTAACGCCTTGGATAGCCGACGGTATCCGGCAACTGTCGGACGACTTTTTCCTGCAGCTCTCCCCCACCCTGCGCCAGCAATTTGAGGACGACACGACAGAGCGCTACGAGGATTATAAGCAGCAACAGCTGACCAATCCGCGCCTGAACCACATCCTCGCCAAGCTGATAGAAGAGAAGGACGGCACGCCGACACTCAACCTGCTGCTGAACATCATCGGCATAGCACGCTACATTCTGACACAAGGAGCCAGCCTGCGCCACATGATTATGCTGGGCACGTATCTGCGTACAACGCGTGACCACATTGACTATACCCTGCTGAAGTCGTGGATTAAGAAGCTCGACATGGAGCGCATAGCTCAGTTGGAAGGGTCGCTGATGATAGAACTCTTCCACTTTGAGCCTCAGGACATCCCCTTCACCGAGGCAGAAAGTAACAAAAGTACCAGGCGCGTCGTGCAGGACATCTTCAAGTTGACACAGAAGAACGCCGCAGAATGGTATTTCACGCAGGGAAAGAGCGTCTTCGTGCGCACCAACGACTCCGATGCCATGATGTGGCACGTGAAGCTCTCGGCCAAATATCTGCGCTATTATCCGCGAGAGGCCGTCACCAACTTCATGGCCAACTTTGCCCACTCGCTGTCACATATTGAGGAATAGAATGAAACAACTGGTAGGTTTTATATTCCTATGGATTTTGTTGCTAATAGGCTGTACTACTGAGCGGCAGCGCACTGCCATGCGACAGGGTTTGGACAGTCTCAACCAACGCAACCGCACCGATCAGCCCTTCACCACGAAGGACGTAGAGCCCTACGTCCGCTTCTTCGACAGCCACGGCACTGCCAACGACCGCCTGCTGGCTCACTACCTTCTTGGCCGTTCCTATTACGAAGCCGGCGAAGCCCCCATGGCCTTGGAATGCTATCACGATGCCCTCGATTGCGCCGACACAACTGCAAACGACTGCGACTATGCTCAGTTGGCCAGAGTGTATGGGCAGATTGCAACTGTATTTTATTACCAAGGACTTTATAGGGAACAATTGAATTTTGAACGATTGTCTGTCAATTATGCATGGAAAGGACAG
>Ga0247608_10002305_pt1 | contig 24194 bp, 19 predicted proteins | sample 176DNAGHGlowgp2_FD_193490 | JGI IMG/M metagenome (GOLD analysis project Ga0247608, IMG submission 193490) | Sheep rumen microbial communities from Palmerston North, Manawatu-Wanganui, New Zealand - 1766 DNA GHGlow gp2 | ecosystem: Host-associated > Mammals > Digestive system > Stomach > Rumen ... | reverse complement strand
CATTTCGAGCTATGTGAAGGCACCGCCGGACAAAGCTTACATCATCTCAGGCCTTCGTAAGAACCCGAAGATCCTGATCGGAAGAGCAGGACTTAAGATCCCGTTCTTTGAGAGGAAAGACGAACTCCTCATCAAGCAGATCTCGATCGACATCAAGACAGATGGCTTCGTACCCACGGCAGACTTCATCGGTGTCAACATCGATGCAGTTGCCAAGGTAAGAGTAATGGGTGAGGGTGATGGCGTCAAGCTCGCCATGAAGAACTTCCTTAACATGAAGGAGCAGCAGATCGCAGATTCACTCGTTGATTCTCTCCAGGGTAACATGAGAGAGATCATCGGTACGATCACACTGAAGGATCTCTGCAACGACAGGAAGAAATTCGGTGACGAAGTCCAGCAGAAAGCTCAGGAAGACATGAAGCGTCTCGGCATCGAGATCATCTCATGCAATGTTCAGCATGTAACAGATGAGAAGGATCTCATCAATGCCCTTGGTCAGGATAACATGGCTAAGATCCAGAAGGATGCGAGCATCGCAAAGGCTCAGGCTGACAGGGACGTTGCCATCGCTCAGGCACAGGCTCAGAAGGAAGCAAATGATGCGAAAGTGGCTGCTGACACGGAGATCGCCGTAAAGCAGAATGAACTCGCCATCAGACGTGCAGAGCTGAAGACAGTCGAGGATTCCAAGCAGGCTGAAGCTGATGCAGCTTATGAGATCCAGAAGGAGAATCAGCGTAAGACGATCGAGGTCACAAAGACCAATGCTGACATCGCACGTCAGGAGAAGGAAGTCGACCTCAAGAGGAAAGAGGCTGAAGTAAAAGAGCAGGCTCTCGATGCTGAAGTCAAGAAGAAGGCCGAGGCAGAGAAGTTTGCAAAGCAGCAGGCAGCAGATGCTGAACTCTATGAGAGACAGAGGAATGCCGAGGCTGCAAAGTTCGAACTCGAGAAGCAGGCCGAAGCACGCAAGGTGCAGGCAGAAGCAGACCTCTACGCGAAGCAGCAGGAAGCTGAAGGTATCCGCAAAGTCGGTGAGGCTGAGGCAGCCGCCATCGCTGCTAAGGGTAAGGCAGAAGCAGAAGCACTCGAGAAGAAGGCTGAAGCCATGAAGAAGTATGGTCAGGCCGCAATGGTCGAAATGATCGTCAAAGCTCTTCCTGAGATGGCAAGCGCTATCGCAGAGCCTCTCACAACGATCGACAAGGTTACGATCATCGATTCCGGCAATGGTGAGACCGGCGTAAGCTCAATGGGTTCATATGTACCCTCGGTCCTTGCCAAGACGATCGAATCGGTGAAAGAGACAACGGGCGTTGACATCAGAGAGATCATGAAGGCTAATACCTACGATGCAAAGGTCAACAAGAACATCACGGTAAATGGTCTTGAAGGAGTCCAGACGCTGAATGTCTCGACAGGTGATGTTAATAACACATCTGCGGATGCTGCGGAAGCACCTGTGACTGATGCCGGGAAATGATCCGGTAAACTGACCGCTTAAGTAAGGGGATTGTCTCTTGGAGAGGCAATCCCTTTGTTATTTGTTGGGGAGGGAAGAGGTTTGAGTGGTGCGGTATGGTCGATTGATGCAAAGGTGTCCCGGGTGTCATGTTTGGGTTGATTTAAGGCCGCCGGACTATCCACTCTATAAATCGCTCTATGTTATGGAAAAACATAGAGTGGTTTGTAGAGTATTCTATGTAGCGTTCTATGTAATGAATTTACATAGAGTGATCTATAGAATGAACTTATCTCACGACCTGTCCTTGACGGGATCAAAGGTGTCCCCGGTGTCATCCGGCGTTGCCAGTCGCACTAAGTGTGCCGGGAAAGAATTGTCATTCAGACAAGTGCTCAGACTAATCGTCTCCAGTCTGAACGTTAGTCTGAATAGTCAGACTCAACCGCAGTCACATGCGCGGGATTCACTCCAGCGGCTTTCCGTCCTTGTCGAATAACGGGATCCATGCGAGGAACTTTATGTCGTCGCGGAAGCGCGCAGCTCCTTCTGCCAATGCCGCAACCTTGCCGGCAACTGTTCCTCCTGCGCGTTCGACCAGCGCTTCCATGGCGCGGAGAGAACCGCCGGTTGAGATGACGTCATCTACTACCAGGATCCTCTTCCCCTTGATCAGATCTACGTCGTCGCTTCCGAGATAGAGCTTCTGAAGGCCCTTGGTGGTAATGGATTCGTCGTCGACTGATATGGGGTTGGGCATATAGTTCTTGATCGTCTTACGCGCCACGAAATGCTTCCTCATCCCTGATTGTCTTGCCATCTCGTGACCGAGCGGGATACCTTTGGCTTCGGCGGTAAGGATATAGTCGTATTCTTCCGGAGGAATGAGCTTCAGCATTTCCCTGGCGCACGCCTCAGTCAGCTCGGCATCGCCAAAGCAGATAAAAGCGGCGATATATACGCCGTCAGCGATCCTGCACAAAGGCAGATCCCTCGAAAGCCCGGCAATGCTAAGTGTGATCGTCTTCCTGTCGTCCATCGTCAAACCTCCTTCGCTACAGACATATTATAGTATATATTCACTCAATTTTGTGCTTATGGTCTTATTGACTTAGAAGGTTTGTCAAATTATCATTTTAATGTGCGATGCAATTCGTAATTTCAATACAAAGGAGTTTTCATCATGCCATTAGTAACTACTACTGAAATGTTCAAGAAGGCTTATGACGGCGGTTATGCCATCGGTGCTTTCAATGTTAACAACATGGAGATCGTTCAGGGTATCACAGAGGCTGCAGGCGAACTGAACAGCCCTGTTATCCTTCAGGTATCCAAGGGAGCAAGAGCTTACGCTAACCACACATATCTCGTTAAGCTCGTTGAGGCTGCCGTAGAAGAGAATCCTCAGATCCCGATCGCGCTCCACCTCGACCACGGTGATACTTTCGAGCTTTGTAAGTCATGTATCGACGGCGGCTTCACATCCGTCATGATCGACGCATCCTCCAAGTCATTCGAGGACAATATCGCTCTCACAAAGCAGGTTGTTGAGTACGCTCACGATCACGGCGTTGTTGTAGAGGCTGAGCTCGGCACACTCGCAGGTATCGAGGATGAGGTTGTCGTAGAGGCCGGTAAGGAAGCTTATACAAGACCTGAAGAGGTAGAGGAGTTCGTATCCAGAACAGGCTGTGACTCCCTGGCTATCGCTATCGGAACAAGCCACGGTGCTTACAAGTTCACCGCTGCACAGTGCACAAGAAATGCTGATGGCATCCTTGTACCTCCGCCGCTCAGATTCGACGTTCTCGAAGAGTGCATCAAGAGACTGCCCGGATTCCCTATCGTTCTTCACGGTTCTTCTTCCGTACCTCAGGAGTTCGTTAAGATGGTTAACCAGTACGGCGGTAATATGCCTGATGCTGTAGGTATCCCTGAGGAGCAGCTCCGCCAGGCAGCTAAGCTCGCAGTATGTAAGATCAATATCGACTCTGATATCCGTCTTGCAATGACAGCTAATATCCGTAAGTATTTCGTTGAGCATCCCGATCACTTTGATCCGCGCCAGTACCTCAAGCCCGCACGTCAGGCTGTTAAGGAGATGGTTGCTCACAAGATCAAGTACGTTCTTGGTTCAGACGGCAAGATCTGATGATCTGATCAGTAGTTTGACAACCCGGGGACTGTCTCTTTTGAGGCAGTCCTCTTTTTGCCGTTCGCGGCGGTTAGGATCGCGCCCGTATCTGCACTCCCGGGAACGGTCTATGTTAGTCCAGGCTAACAAATTTATTATTTTCCCTTGTAATTTGCGTCAAAACTTGTATTATTAGTAGCGGTTAATAAATATCCCTAGGAGGAAAATATTATGGCATTAGTTTCTGCTACAGAAATGATCAACAAAGCACACGAGGGTCACTATGCGATCCCTGCTTTCAACACGAACAACCTGGAATGGACACAGTGCATCCTTAAGTCTGTTCAGGAGACAAACACACCTGTCATGATCCAGACATCAGAGGGTGCTGCCAAGTACATGGGCGGCTACAAGATGGTTGTTGATATGGTTAACGACCTTATCGAGTCAATGGGTATCACAGTTCCCGTTGCTCTTCACCTCGACCACGGTACATACGAGGGTGCTAAGGCTTGCATCGAGGCAGGCTACTCTTCCGTAATGTTCGACGGTTCACACTATCCCATCGATGAGAACATCGCAAAGTCCAAGGAGATCATCGCTCTTGCACACGCTAAGGGTGTATCAGTAGAGTGCGAAGTCGGCGGAATCGGCGGTACAGAGGACGGCGTTACATCTAACGGTGAGCTCGCTGATCCTGCAGAGTGTAAGGCAGTTGCTGACCTCGGCGTAGATTTCCTCGCTGCAGGTATCGGTAACATCCACGGTAAGTATCCTGAGAACTGGGCAGGTCTCAACTTCGAGCGTCTCGCTGAGATCAAGGAAGCTATCGGCGGCAAGCCCATGGTTCTCCACGGCGGTTCAGGCATTCCTTTCGAGCAGACAAAGAAGGCTGTTGAGCTCGGCGTATCCAAGATCAACATCAACACAGAGCTCCAGCTCGTATTTGCTGATGCTACACGTAAGTACATCGAAGCAGGCAAGGACCTCGAGGGCAAGGGATATGATCCCAGAAAGCTCCTCAAGCCCGGCTGTGAGGCTATCGTTGCTAAGGCTAAGGAACTCTGCGAAGGTTTCGGCGCTGCAGGCAAGGCTTGATCTGAATAATACAGATATCTTAGGAGAGCTGTCTCGATTGAGGCAGCTCTTTGTTCTTCACGGAAGAACGCGAAAATTCTCCTTTTTCGTGCACGAAGAGGCTTGTCGTGCAAAGAATAAGAGAATTTCAAATAGAATTCTCCTTTTTTGTGCACGAAACCTCCTGCTGTGCAAAAAATAAGAGAATCTCCCCACTGTCCCACGGATTCCGTGAAGAACCTCATTTTTTGTGTTACTATAAAAGTTGAGGGGGGTGATACATATGGCATCATTCAGATCTGCAGTACGCGAGGCTGAATTATACTGTGCACAGTGCAGGGAATTTGACAGACCGAGACTTGAGAACGAGGTCCATCCTGACGGTGTGATCTGCGAGACTGATATCGCATATATTGATGACGGTTCCGAGTTTCATCTCCTTGACGTCTATTATCCGTCAGAGGACAGAACGTCCGATACGGCATATTTTCTCTTCCACGGCGGCGCCTTTGTGTACGGGAACAAAGAGCTTGATAAGAATTTCGGTATGAGGCTCGCGTTAAGTGCCAATATCCCCGTTGTGAGCATAAACTATACACTCCTTCCGGATGGGACGATGAGTACGATCATCGATGACATCAAAGCAGCAAAGGCTTTCGCAGAGAAGAACTACGGGTTTACGGGGTTCCATTACACAGGCGACTCTGCAGGCGGCGCGCTGGCGGTATTGAGCGCCATCATGTTCGGTGATGCACTCTCCGTATCGCCGATCTGCGGATGCTATACGATAAGATCTGATGAGTTCCCGGGCGTTCTGTTTGCAGGGGAGGAAAAGGATGCGAAGATGCCTCCTTACATCTATGATCTTAAGGCTGAAGCAGACAAACTGCAGGACATTGACGTGGCGATCATTACCGGTGATGAGGATTTCCTCAGGGACGATAATGTGGCGTTGAGTAAACTCCTGCCCAATGCCGTGTTCTATGATGCAGTATCAACAGAAGACCGCAAGATGACTCATGTATTCCCGATAGGTAACCCCACGTGGCCGGAGGGCGCAAGAACGATCGGGATCATTTCTTCGTTTGCTCGTAAGTCTTGTTGATCAGCTTCGAGATAGGCTTGTAGATCCAGAAAGTTATAAAAGCAACGACTATCCCCTTGAAGAGATTGAACGGTACGAATCCCCAGAGGACCAGTGTCCACTTGTCCTTGATAAGTGAATTGACTGCGGTGCTCATGCCGACTACTGCTTCAGTCGTATAGCCGAGAACGCTTGCATAAAGGGGAAGAGTCACAAAGTAGTTAAGAGGGATCGCAATAAGCGCTAGCATTGCCGTACCGATGAGCATTGATACGATGGCGCCTTTCCTGGTGCGCAGCTTGCCGTAAATTGCTCCTGCCGTGAATACATAGATGCTTCCTGCCAGGAAATTACTCATCTCACCGATACCTGACGTAGCAGTCACGGGGAGGTGTATGAGGTTTTTGAGCAGTTCGATGACCACGCCGTAGACAGGTCCTAAGACAAAGGATCCGATGAGTACGGGGATCTCCGAAAAATCGAATTTGAGGAAGGGGGGCATGAACGGCAGTGCCACCTCCAGATACATCAAAACGACCGCCATCGCAGTAAGGATGGCTGCTGAGGTGATACGGCGGATCTTACGCTTTCTTGCTTGTTCGGGTGTTCTAAGTTCAGACATAGATATTACTCCTTTCATCCGGACTTTACCGTCGGCCGCAGGATCTCACTGCGTCAGTCCTGCCTTGCTTTATTATTTGACAGGAGTTGCGGGCTTAAGGACCTTGGATCTGATCCTCTCACCGCCGGTCGGGGAATCGCACCCCGCCTTGGAACGTGTAGATTATAGATGTAATGTGTGATATTGTAAATACGCATTTTGAGTTTTTGCATGAGGGATTTATGGATTACGTGATATGCACGGCAGTTTTTCTTTTGACAGCATTTTTGAGTCCCTTTGCGAAGGAACTTAGATTAAGTCCGGCGCGCAGTAAGATCTGTGATGCCGTATTCTCACTTCTTGTCTCACTTCTCATAGTTACCTCATTTGATGTCTGTCCTTATACGGGAAGGATGCTGGACGGTGATTCGAGCGTATTCATCTACATCGCGAAAATGATGCACAGGGGCTATGTTCCTTACAGGGATCTGTTCGACCATAAAGGACCGTGGCTGTATTTCATAGAGTTCTGCGGCATATCAGGAGGAACTGCATTTCTCTGGGTATTGGAGCTGATCGCTGCTTTTGTCACGATCGTGATCGCATTGAGGATAGCCGGTTTTTTCACGGAGAACATGGCGGCGCGTTATCTCTCCGTATTCTCATGCTTCTACATTACCGGGTTCTATCTTTACAGGGGCGGGAATTATACCGAGTTCTGGTCACTTCCTTTTATCTGCCTGTCACTGTTGATCTTCGTCAAGTTCTTCAAGAAGGACGAGTACAGCAAACTGTCCGTTATCCTGCTTGGACTGACATTCGGGATCGTATTCCTTTTGAGGTGTAATCTCATCTCGGTCTGGGCCGTTTTCCTGCCTGCTGTGGTAATAAGACTGATCGCCAAAAAACGTTGGAAAGACATCCTCATTTGTGCCGTTCTTTTCCTTGCGGGGATCATCCTGTGCCTCATCCCGGTCCTGGTCTACTACGGGGCAAACAATGCCATTGGACCCATGTATGAATACTACTGGAATTACAACCTTTTCTATACCGGAACTCAGGCGAGCCTTGATAACAAGATTGGTGTGTTTCTCCATCTTGCCAAGTACCTCTGGCCCGGTTGGATCGCTCTTCTTGCTGCACTCTATAAGAACCGTGATCTGCCTTTATATGCGCTCAACATGCTGTATCTGATCATATCCGTTGTGTTATCCGTCATAAGCGGGCGCGCATACGAGAACTACTTCCTCAACTGCCTGCCGTGTCTTATCATCCCGCTGACGATGACCCTGAACTTATTGGCTGGCATCACTTCCCCTGAGAGCAAAAAACGCAGGATCCCCGTGGTCATGCTCCTGGCAGTCTGCATCGCTGTCTCAGCTGCTGCATGCATCATCAGGAATGTTACGCTCGATCCCGTGAGACTTCAGAGGAAGAATGCCGTTACAGACTACATTACCGCCAATACCTCACCTGATTCCGATGTGTATGTCCTTGGCGGAAACGGAATGTACAACATCTATTCGGAGAGGTATTCAGGCCAGAAGTTCTTCTACCAGTTCCCGCTGACATATAACGACGATCTTTATGCGCAGTTCTGGGAGGATATGAAGAAGGATCCGCCCGATGTCATCGTCGTCCCCTCGAAGTGGAAAGAATTCGATGAGATGTCGGATGAGGAACGTGCAGTCGGCGTTGCCGCCATACGTTACGATACGGATGTGTTCTGTTCTTCTAACAACTATTCGCTTGATAGATACGAGAAGTTTTATGTGTACACCAGAAGGTGATCATTCATCTCCCGGCATTACCTGACACTTACCGTAGTATGCTTCCAGTGACATGTTGTTCTCATAGAGATATGTGGCAAGTTCGACGCCGACATATCTGTAGTGCCACGCTTCGTTATCGTACCCGGTCTCGTACATGTAATCCTTCTGGTAACGCCTTATGAATCCGAACTTGTGACAGTTCTGGTTAACCCACTTGCCGACGGTGGTCGTTCCGAAATTATCCTTGTACTCATACTCGCCTTCCGGACACAGATCGAGCGCTAATCCAAGCTGGTGTTCAGACCTTCCCTGATATGCGTTGCGCTTGACGGCAAACCTGACGCCTCTCTTCGTTTCCGACCTCACGAAAAGTATCTTCTGCGTTCCGTAAGTCCTGTATCCCGATACGAGATAAAGTCCCTGTCCGGTCGCCTCTTTGCAGGCGTTGTAAAGTGCCTCGTAAGCATCCCCTGCCTCACGTCTGAGACGCTGGTATTTGGAGTGCGGAACGTCGACAAGATCTGAGGGTTCATATTCCGAAGTAAGAGTGTAATATTTGTTGACGAGGGCAGTGATGTCATCAGGGTTTATTACGACAGTCGCACGTACTGATCTGGGGTCAACAAAACCGTTATACCACGTCACTTTCTCCATGACAGGTTCCACATATTCGGGAACGGGAGTAGGCGACGGTGAAGGTGTCGGAGTAGATGTCGGAGACGGGGTTAATGAGGGCTCTAAAGTACCCTCATCAACTGATGCAGATGATGAGGCTGTATCAGGAGATACAGCCTGTTCCTTGCTGCAGGCTGATGCAGCAGATACAACTGCGATCATGCCGGTTAAGATCAAAAAGATAAGCAGTCTGTCAGCCCGCATTTTTACTCCTCAAATTTGCCTACAGTTGATATTTATTATATCGCTTTTTTTGTTATAATGTTATGCGGTGAATCACTAGCGAAGGAAAGGGACAATCGAATTATGGAAATATGCGCGGTAGTAATGGCAGCAGGTAACAGCACGAGAATGAAGTCTTCTCATTCCAAAGTTGTTTTTCAGGTTGCAGGCAAACCGATCGTAAAGTGGGTATCAGATGCGCTTTTTGAAGCAGGCTGCGAAGAGCAGGTATATATAGTCGGTGACCAGCAGGAAGAGATCAGGGACATATTAGGTGAACAGGTTGCGTATGCATTCCAGGAGCAGAGGCTCGGAACGGGACATGCGGTAATGCAGGCTGCTCCTTTTCTCGAGGGAAGGGACGGTTATGTTATCGTACTTCCCGGTGACTGTCCGATGATCACATCGGATACGATCAAGGAAGCGATCGAGTTCACGTCAGAAGGCAAGTATGCGGCAACTGTCGTATCAGCGATCGCAGAGGATCCCACGGGCTACGGAAGGCTCGTCAGGGATGCTGACGGCAATGTCGTCAAGATCGTTGAACACCGTGACTGCAGTCCGGAGGAATTGAAGATCAAGGAGATCAATTCTTCGATCTATGTGTTCAGCACTCCGCTCCTCCTGTCAGCTCTGGGCCGCCTCGGATCCGAGAACGCGCAGAAGGAATACTATCTCACGGATACCATCGGGATCCTGATCGGCGACGGACATAAGGTCGGTGTGTCGATCTGCGCTTTCGATGATACGAGGGGAGTCAATGACCGCAAGCAGCTTTATGAGGCAACGAAGCTCATGAACAGGAGGATCATTGCCAAGCATATGCAGCAGGGCGTTCAGTTCCTCGATATGAACTCCACGTGGGTACACCACGAGGTAACGATCGGAAGGGATACCGTTATCCTTCCCGGATCGACTCTCATGGGCAAGACGACGATCGGTGAGAACTGTATCATCGGTGAGAATACGAGACTTGACAATGTGACTGTCGGAGACGATACGACGATCGATTCATCGATCGCATCACACAGCGTCATCGGTTCTGACTGCCGTATCGGACCTTTCTCACACATCAGGCCAGATACCGTCATCAGAGATCATGTCACGATCGGTGCTTACGTTGAGGTCAAGAACTCCAAGGTTGACGAATATACGAGAGCAAGACACCTTACATACATCGGAGATTCCAAGGTCGGCAAGAATGTTAATTTCGGATGCGGAACGATCACATGTAACTTCGACGGTCAGGACAAGGTTGGATGTACGATCGAAGACAACGTATTTATCGGCGGTAACTCCAATATCGTATCTTCTGTCGTTCTCGGTAAGGACAGCTATATCGCGGCAGGTTCCACGATAACGGAAGATGTTCCTCCGTTAGGTCTCGGTATCGGAAGATCCAAGCAGGTCAATAAGGCCGAGTGGGTTGCGAAGAAGAGCAGGATGAGAGGCGCTAACTACATCAGACTCGACGACAAGCGTACGGAGGTCTGACATGTGGCTGATCACCGGTCTTGGCAATCCCGGAACAAAGTATTACAAGACGTGGCATAACTTAGGTTTCCTTGCGATCGATCTTCTTGCAGAGAAGCACGGTATAACCATAGGCAAATCCAAGTTCGACGGTGAGTACGGCAAGGGCAGGATAGAAGGGGAAGATGTCATTCTCCTCAAGCCTTTTACATATATGAACAATTCAGGTATCTCCGTTGCTGCCGCTGCGAAGTTCTTCAAGGTGGAGCCGTCGAAGATAATAATCATGTACGATGACATCGATATCGAGTGCGGTAAGATCCGCGTCAGGACGAAGGGTTCGGCGGGCACCCACAACGGCATGAAGTCTGTAATCGAACATCTCGGTACGCAGGATTTCCCGAGAGTACGGATCGGAACAGGTCCCGTACCGGAACACTGGGATCTCATAAATTACGTCTTGAGCAACGTTCCGGAGGAGAAGCGTCTGGAAGTGTTCGATTCTTTCGGACTTGCATGTGATGCAGTCGTTGATCTGATCAAAGGTAAATATGATTGATGATACGAAGAACCTTCTGAAGCGCATCGAAGACGATCCGGCGCTGACGGAAGCAGTTGACAGTCTCTATAGCGGTGCGAAGAGCAACAGCGGACTCCATCTGAACATACACGGGATGTGTGAGGAACAGAAGGGGTTTATCGCCGCATGCGTATCTTACCGCCTTGGAAGGAAGCCGGTTCTCGTCGTTCCGGACATAATACGCGCGAGGATGGCTGCTAAGTCGATAGCTCCCTTTGTTGAAGGGGATGTCGTTATCCTTCCGCCTTCGATGCTCACGCTCGTTTCTGCCGTTGCAAGTTCAAGGGATGATGAGATGGAGAGGACAGCGAGCCTGGCAAGGATCGCCTCCGGAAATTACGGAGCCATCATAATGGCTGCAGGAGCTCTCATCAACAAAGTCCCCACACTCAAGATGATGTCTGATCTTGTCATATCACTTAAGCTAGGAGATGAATTCGATCCTTCAGATCTATGTACCATGCTCGCGGCTAACGGCTACGAACGGGCACAGATGGTATCTGCGAGGGGCGAGTTCTCCTGGAGGGGCGATATAGTCGATATATTCCCCCCTGATTCAGAGCTTCCGGTCAGGATCAGTTTCTTCGATGATGAGGTCGACCAGATAAAGACTTTCGATCCGGACAGCCAGAGATCGCTCGACACGCTCACGGAGACTAATATCTGCCCTGCTGAGGAATTCGTGATACCGGAATCTTTGCGGGAGGAAGCAGCTTGTGCCATCGAGGAGCAGGTCAATAAGGATACGTCCGGTATGGCCCATACTACGACTGCGCTCAAGGTTGCAAGGCTCCTCACTGAGACAGGACGCAAGGATACCGGTAACATCAGGAACGGCGTCAGGGTAACGGGGTTTGCCAAATGGCTGTCCGTAGCGGTCCCCAGGACTGTTACGGTCCTGGATTATCTTGGTGATGATACGATGCTGTTCATATCTGAATTCAATGAATCTGACAGCAGGATCAAGACATATGCTTCGGAGTATGCGCTGAGGTGTCAGGAGTTCTTTGAGGTCGGCATGGCGCCTTCCACGGCACGTGACGCGGTCTATGAGAAGAACGATGTGTATAAGCTACTCGACAGGATGAATGTCATTACCCTGTCCTGTTTCGGAGGAGCTTCGGGCGGCGGATTTGCGGGCGGCAAGTCATGTTCCGTATCCGGATTTGCCCAGGAGAGCTACCACGGCCGATACAGTGATCTTGCCGGGATCATCAAGAGAGATTCTGCAAGAGATAAGAGACATGTATTTTTCTTTCTCGGAGAGGGACAAAGGCTCGACAGGTTCCTCGGGCAGATGCACGACATGGATTGTTTCCCCAGGATCGGTCATCCGGCGATCACTACGGGTTTTACTTATCCTGCACTGGGCATATCAGTTTACGGAGAGCAGGATGTCTACGGACTTGACCGCATAACAAAGCCCAAGCGCAAGGGCGGCGCGAGGATGACCTTCATAGGTGAATGTGAACCGGGTGACATCGTCGTCCACGATGCACACGGTATCGGCCGCTATGAGGGCATCGAGAATGTTAAGACCGGAGCGACATCCAAGGACTACCTGAAGATCAGTTATGCCAACGGTGAGATACTCTATGTGTCCCCGGAGAACATGGATTGTCTCCAGAAATATGTCGGTCCCGGCGACAAGGAGCCGAAGCTCTCTAAACTCGGCGGAGATGACTGGGCAAAGAAGGTCTCGAAAGCGCGTAACACTGTTAAAAAGACAGCATTTGACCTGCTTAAGCTGTATGCGTCGAGAAGTTCAGTCGAGGGTTTTGCACACCTTCCAGACGGGGAGGAACAGCGTAATTTCGAGGAAGCTTTTCCCTATGTTGAGACTGAAGACCAGGTGCGTGCAATAAATGAAGTGAAGCGCGACATGGAGAGCAATAAGCCGATGGACAGGCTCTTGTGCGGTGATGTCGGATTCGGCAAGACAGAGGTCGCCATGAGGGCGATGTTCAAGTGTGTCATGAGCGGAAAGCAGGCTGTGCTGATAGCGCCTACGACGCTGCTGGCCCAGCAGCATTTTGAGACTTTCAGGCAACGTCTGGGAGGATTCCCGATGAATGTCGTACTCCTGTCGAGATTTGTCCCGGCAAAGAAGATAAAGGAGAACCTACAGCTGATCAAGGATGGCAAGGCAGACATAATCATCGGTACCCACAGGGTGCTGTCGGATGATGTTAAGCCCAGGAACCTGGGTCTCCTGGTAATTGATGAGGAGCAGAGGTTTGGAGTAAACCACAAAGAGAAGATCAAGGTCCTGCGCAAGAATATAGACGTTCTGTCACTGTCAGCTACCCCTATCCCCAGGACTCTTCATATGTCGCTTACGGGGATCAGGGACATATCGATGCTCGAGGAGGCTCCCGTTAACAGAAGACCGGTGCAGACTTTCGTCATGGAGTATGATGAGGATGTCATCACGCAGGCGTGCCTGAGGGAGATCGGAAGGGGAGGACAGGTATTCTATCTGTATAACAACACTTCGGATATAGACCTTGTCACAAAGAAACTGTCTGAACTCATGCCGGACGTAAGGGTCATATATGCGCACGGCAAGATGAACGAGCAGGAATTAGAGCAGATAGTGGTGGATTTTGCGGCAGGCAAGTACGATATCCTTGTTTGCACGACGATAATAGAGAACGGCGTTGACATGCCGAATGTAAATACCCTGATCGTAGAGAATTCCGACAGGTTCGGACTCTCGCAGCTGTATCAGATCAAGGGACGTGTAGGAAGGTCTGACAGGCAGGCTTACGCATATATCACATATGAACCGTCAAAGATACTTAAGGAGGATGCGGCAAAGCGTCTTGAAGCGATACGCGAGTTCACCGAACTCGGTTCAGGCGTCAAGATCGCCATGCGTGACCTGGAGGTAAGGGGCGCGGGAAGCCTCCTCGGAGCAGAACAGCACGGTATGATGGATGCCGTCGGATACGAGCTGTACTGCAGGATGCTCGACGAGGAGATAACTAAGCTTAGAAGTGAAGGTGATGAGTCAGTGGCGCCTCCGCCGTCTGAAGCAGCGATCGATGTCGATTACGACAGCTACATACCGAGGAGCTATATCGAGCATGAGTCGGAGAGGATGATCATCTACCGCAAGATCGCGGGCATTGCAACGCGCGAAGAATATGACGATTTCCTCGATGAGGTCACGGACAGGTTCGGAGATCCGCCGAGGCAGATCATGATACTGGCAGGCGTGTCGCTGATAAGGCATATGGCTCCTGCGGCAGGATTTGATAAGATAACGATCAGGAATTCCGGGGTCAAGTTCAATTTCGTCCCGGACACCCCTCTTGATATGCAGGCAATAAGTGTCCTGATGAGCGATAACAGTGTCGCCGGACGCCTGAAGATAGACGCTGTAGGGGCTCCTGTACTGTCATATAAGCCGATTTCTGTGCAGAATGAACGAACGATAGGGGAAGTAATTCATATACTTTGTATTTTAAATGAGAGCAAATCTGTGGTATAAATACTTTGATAATCAAATTATTTTTTGAGGAGTACCACAATGTCAGATAAGAATGAGCTTTATGAGAAGCAGCACGCGAAGGGTAAACTGCACGCCATCGAGCGTCTTGAGAAGCTTTTCGACGAGGGTAAATATAAGGAACTGACGGAGGAGGAGACACGTGACGGTGTCATCTGCGCTACAGGCAATGTAGCAGGCAAGCAGGTCGTTGTCGCAGCACAGGACTTCACGTTCAAGGGCGGTTCATTAGGACTGCAGCAGGGTCAGAATATCGCTGAGGCCCAGGACTTCGCTTTCAAGAAGAAGTGTCCCTTCATCATGATCAACGACTCCGGCGGAGCACGTATCCAGGAGGGCGTTGATGCATTGGCAGGTTATGGTGAGATCTTCTACCGCAATGTAAGGGCTTCGGGCGTCATCCCGCAGATCTCTGTCATCACAGGTCCCTGCGCCGGCGGTGCCGTCTATTCCCCGGGGATCACAGACTTCATATTCATGGTCAAGAACATCGGTCAGATGTATATCACGGGACCTAAGGTCATCAAGCAGGTTACAGGTGAGGAGATCACGGCTGAGGCATTAGGCGGCTATACGGCTCATATGGAGAAGAGCGGAGTGTCCCACTTCGGATACTACGATGAGGAATCCTGCATCAAGGCTGTCCGCTACCTGATCAGCATCCTTCCTTCCAACAACCGTCAGAAGATGCTCATGATGGATAAGGATGCATACAAGAAGACAATGCCTTTTGATTTTGATCTTCCTGAGGGTGACAACGCGGCTTACGATATGCACAAGCTCATCGAAAACGTATTTGACGACGACTCATTCATGGAGGTACAGCCCTTCTTCGCAAAGGAGATGATCGTAGGCTTTGCAAAGCTCTACGGCATGACAGTCGGCGTTGTGGCAAATGATCCTTCATCTTTTGCGGGCGTGCTCGACTGCGATGCATCCGACAAGGCTGCAAGGTTCATCCGTTTCTGCGATGCATTCAACATCCCCGTTGTATCACTCACGGACGTTCCCGGCTATATGCCCGGTTCCGACCAGGAATACAAGGGCATCATCCGCCACGGCGCCAAGCTCCTGTACGCATTTGCAGAAGCTACGGTTCCGAAGATCAATGTTATCGTCCGCAAGGCTTTTGGCGGTGCATACATTGCCATGAACAGCAAGCACTTAGGTTCTGACATCGTCCTCGCATGGCCCTCCGCGCAGATCGCCGTAATGGGCGAGGCAGGTGCAGTCGAGATCCTTTACGCAAAGCAGATCAAGGCGATGCCCGAAGAGGACCGTGCCGCATTCATCAAGGACAAGCAGGAAGAGTACCGCAAGAATGTCGTCGGCTACAAGTTTGCACTCGACCGCGAGTATGTCGATGAGGTAATCAAGCCCAAGGAGACAAGAGAGAAGCTCTATGATGCAATGATGGACTGCAGAAGGATCAAGAACCTCAAGCACGTAAGGCCCATCAGAAAGCACGGTAATATTCCGCTGTAAGACGGATAGTGTTATAAGAGTTCAACGGAGACTGTCTTATTTTGCCGGCAGTCTCTGTTTTTATTGTGAAGTTACATCATTTCTCTGTTATAATTGTGAGGCTGAGACATGCCTCCATAGTTTAATGGATAGAACGACAGTTTCCGGTACTGTTGGTGCGGGTTCGATTCCTGCTGGGGGTGCCAGTTTTCCTAATAGGAGGATCATACGCCATGAATTCCATCTTGATCAAGGATACCACCCGTGAAGAACGTGAGAGGATCGTTGCTGAGTCCATCGGAAATATCAGCGGATCCTGTGACGGCTGCATGGCGGGTCTTGCTGATATGTATCAGGACTATATCGACGGCAGGAAAGAGATACGTGATATCAATATGGAATTCAGGGCGAACTATGAGTCAGGGATAGAAGGACCCGTCAAGAGCGAATGCGGGTATAAGTGACCAATAAGACCTGAGATCATCCACTTGTTGCACAATTGCAAATATTGATGTGCAAAATTTGCACAATTGCTTGAAACTGATATGCAAATATTGCATAATAGTAGTGTGCAGGAGGTGCAATATGACTGAACTCAAAGAATTACGATTGAAGAAGAAAATGACTCAACAGGAAGTCTCTGAGAAGGCGGGTGTATCTCTGCGGTCATATGTCAGTTATGAGAATGATGATGACAAGACGAATACGATCAAATACCGGTTCCTGTTAGATCTTGTCAGAAAGATGAATGTGATAGATGAGGAGCACGGGATACTCTCGGTCGATCAGATCCGGGACATCTGTGCAGATGTGTTTGAAGAATATGATATAGAGTATTGCTACTTGTTTGGTTCATACGCGAAGGGAACTGCACTTGAGAATAGTGACGTGGATCTTCTAATATCCTCCACCATAAGCGGACTGAAGTATTATGGACTCATTGAGAGGTTGCGTGAAGAACTGTGCAAGAAGGTAGATCTTCTTGATACAAAGCAGCTGGTCAACAATGAGAGTCTGCTGTCGGAAGTGCTTAAGGACGGGATCAAGATATATGGATAATATGAAGAATGATGAGTACTTTGCCGATAGGATAATAAACGATCTCTCTTTCATTGCAGCTCATACGGAGGGAATAACCGACGCAGAATTGAAGTCTGATGAAGTATTGCCGGATTCCATGATGTTCAGGCTGATCCAGATATCTGAAAATGCTAAGAAACTGAGCGGGCAGTATAGAGCAGACCACAGCAACATACCGTGGTCTGACATCTATGGATTGAGGAACAGGATCGTTCATGATTATGGAAGCATAGATATAGGTGTTATTTATGATACTTTAACACAGGATATACCTGACCTCCTGACCCTCATGCAACACCGCTGATCCCGTAGTAACTTCTGATCAGCCTTATCCGGCCGTCATACGTGTTCTCTCTTGCATACTGCTTAAGCAATCTGTCATCCGCATGATCCAGGACCGGAACCGTGTGCATGAACCTGCAGAACTCTTCAAGGCTTCTGAAGTACTCACGTTCATGTATCGGAACTAACTCCACATCTGTGAATCCTGCGGCCAGCAGACCTTCATAATCCCTGATGCTTACCGGAACGGGATCATCATAACCCTGACCGCCCCCGCAAAGCATCTTCAGTGCCCAGCAGTCATACTTGTCAACGCCTCTTATCAGAAGGTGTCCGCCCTTCTTCAGGCAGCGTCTGATCTGCACCGGATCCGTTACCGTGTGGCGTGCGACCACCACATCGAAATGATCATCAGGCACATCCATCCTGAGATTGTCCATCACCTTGAAAGTGATGTTCTTCCGTCCGCTCTTCTCAAGGTTTTTCTGCGCCGTCCTGATCATTGCAGGTGAGTAATCCGTGCCCTGGATCATGGCGCATTCAGGAAAGTAAGAAAGCAGCTTCTCGCCTCCTCCGGTGCCAAGATCGAGCACCCTCGAATCCGGCGTGACATACTGCCGCAGCAGCGAATAAAGATCCCAGTCCGTCAAGGACTCTGTCTCGATCTCAAACCCGCCGAAATCCCAGTTTGAGAGCTCCTCATAGTATTCAAGATAGCCATCGTGTGTCATAAAAAAAGAACCTCCTTCCACGAACAGCAAAACTCTCACAACATATGTTGTGATGTAATGTCATTCATGATGAGATTCTAAGGTTCTTATCATTATTAACCCTGCCTGAAGGCATCATGGCAACAGAACGCGAATAACTAATTGATCTGCTGCAACTATTATTATACTGCACATAAGTTGATGAATGCAACCAAACGCAGCAATGTGTCCACTTCAGGTTGGCAGTAAAACAATATCAACTACAGTATAATGAACTTAAGAATAGAGCGGAGGTGACATAAGATGATATTCCCGGAAAAACTTCAGGTAATAAGAAAGAGCAAGGGCTTTACGCAGGACGAACTCGCGGCAAGGCTCAATGTCTCACGCCAGGCCGTTGCCAAATGGGAATCAGGCCAGGGTTATCCGGATATATCAAACCTGATCGGGATCAGCGATCTGTTCAATGTGACTGTTGATTATCTCGTAAAGGACAACGACTGCAGCGTCAGTGCCGAAGAACACATAGAAGATCCGGACATTGCTGAGCTGATCAGTTTCAGGCTTGAGGCCAACCGCAATACATATGCGGGTTTTGCAAATGAGATAGGAGCATCAAGGCCTTCTGCCCATGATTACAGATATGATAAGGGCGATTACACCTACATCGATACGTATGTCGGCGGAGAGATATTCTCCGGGGAAGAGGCGGTATTCAAAAACGGCACGGCAAGATACGCCATGAACTATTGCGGACGTGTATTGGATCAGAGGTTCAGCGGCAATTTTCTCAAGGAGGCGCTGCGCTCAGCATCCCCTGATCTTCCATACAGAGGTCCTGCAAATTATACGGACGGTGAGTATACATACACTGCGCGCGTCACAGGGGATATCTCCTGGTTCCAGGGGTATGAGGAGATATTCTGTGGCGGCGCCAAAGTGTATGAGTGCTTTTTTCACGGCGGCCTCCTGAAGTGATATCAGGAGAACACTATCCCTGCCAGGGGAGACATCACTATCATGATCAGCGAGAAGCACAGTGAGTTGACTGATATCAGCGTGGCACGTGATGCTTCAGGTATCATGCCGTTCAATGTGACGTCCGCTCTTATCTGAAGCAGGTCATCTCCGAAGGCTGAGAAGAATCCGCCAAGTGTCATGATCCACAATACATCCGTAAATGCGGCGCAGGTCCCTGCTGCTACGATGATAAAACAGATGATGAACAGACGCGCGAATCCGTCTTTATTCCTGTATCGCGATGCTGCAAACGCGCCGATTATCCCGCCGGTGTACGTAATGAACAGCAGTAGTCCCAGCATCAAGTCACCGGCACCCGCATCCTGAAATCTTGCCTGAAGGAAGAACAGGAGGAGAACGTCAACGGCCCCGACCAGCGAGTTGCCGAATATGAGCCCGGCGGCTTTGCGGTTGCCCTTGAGAAAGGATATACTTTCGCGTATGAGGTTCTTGAGCCTTGTTCCGTATGACAGGTTCTTTTTGGCGAGTATGACCCGGTTCTCATTAAGCGTGAGAGCTACAGCCAGCTGGATCATGGACAGGCACATTCCGAGGATCTGCGCGTTGCGGTTCCCCATGATAAGTGCCAATCCTGCACCGAGTGAGGCAAGGGCGTTGGAGACGCGGTATATCACCGTCTGCGTTGATATGTACCTGTCGTATTTCGCGGTCATTCCCGACTCTTTAAGAGTGTCATAGGCAAGGGCGCTGTCGGTGCCGGAGGCAAAGTTATATGAGAGCGCACAGAAGACCATGGACACGACGACGCCTGCGAAAGTGGATGTAAAACCTAATGCCATGGATGCAATTATGCTGCACATTGCGCCGAGCATGAGGCTCTTTTTCCTGCCGCAAACGTCAGCAAACATTCCCGACGGGATCTCTGCGATGATACCGGTTATATGAAACACGGTCTCGGCAATACCGACCTCGACAAGGGTGAACCCGCGTGACACGAGCAGTGCGACCCATGCAGCACTTGCTAATGAGATATTTCCAAGGAAATTAAGTGAGTAAAGTTTGCGCAATTGTCTGTGCGCTGCAGTTATCTGATCATTCATAAAAAAACTCCTTCATTCTGATAGTGAATAAAAGGAGTACCATGCGTTATAACGGGCCTGTAAAGTTTCCTGTTATTACCCGCAAATGGGCATAGTACACCTGTCGGAGTCCTTGTAGAATCCGTTCATGAGCTGAATGTTTACCGTTATCCAATACATCAGCGTACTACGCCCCTTTCTTAGATCAGTTGAACAGATTCTACATTCTCATACTTCGAAAGTCAATCTGCTCATTTGCACCGCGGCTGATATTTTACTATACTTGTAACATAACTTTCTTGATATTGGGAGGAACTTTATGATCAGAAATAAGATGGCTGAAGCAGTTACCGCCATATGCCTTATAACAACCATGATATCTTCGGGGTGTTCTGCTCCCAAAGCAAATGATGGCACAGCTCCTTCTTCCAATAATACGATCCATGCACAGATCCAGCCTGAGGCAGATTCACCGGACTGGGTCAAGGCATTGCCGCAGGCACAGGACAGTTCCGTTACGCAGCTTTTCGTTGTGGCCGGAATGGATCTGGAAAAGACAACGGCAACGATATCCATGCATGAGAGAGATGCTCAGGGCAACTGGAAGCAGATCCTGTCAACTCCCGGTTTTGTGGGCAGGAACGGTCTCTGTGCTGATGCGGACCATAAGGAAGGCTGTGGCCAGACCCCGATCGGTGTGTATAAGTTCAACAAGGCTTTCGGCATCGCGGATGACCCCGGGTGTGCCATTGCTTACACAAAGGTCGATGACGATACCTACTGGTCCGGTGATATGAGAGAAGGCATGCGCTACAATGACATGGTAAAGCTTTCTGAGATGCCGGATCTTGATAAGGATAGCAGTGAGCATATCGTCGATTATGAATATGAGTATCAGTATTGTCTCAACATCAGTTTCAATGAAGACGGAACCGCTGACAGGGGATCGGCAATATTCCTTCACTGTTTCGGAAGAGTAAAGCCCCAGACCGGCGGCTGCGTGGCAGTACCGGAATATATCATGAAGCAGATCATGCAGAGGGTTAAGCCTGAGTGTGTGGTCGTCATAGATACTTTCGATAAGCTGGGCGCAAGTTTCTGACAGCCGGTCATATGATACAGAGGTTCGTGGTAAGTTCTGAAGGTATCGTCCAGGCGGCAAACAGTGTCCGCGGATATCTTGCTGCCTACAGGATCAGGGGAAAGGAGCTTACCAGGGCAGTCCTTGTAGTGGAAGAGGCGTTAGGAAGCCTGGTATCCAATTCATCCTGCGGAAGCGGTGAGGAGGAAGACTTCATCGAGATCAAGACGCGCAAGTTTCTTGGCAACATAACGATAGAACTGTCCGCCCCCGGAACGGAATACGCGCTGGAAGACAACATGGCGTCAGCAGCAGTCGTGATGAACGATGAAGTCGGTCATGACGAGCAGGATCAGATCCGCAACATAATATTAAGGTCCCTCACGGATGATCTTAAATATGTTCATAAGAACGGCATCAACAGCATAAAGATGACCATCGTCAAGTCGAAGCAGAAACTGTTCTATATGACGGTCGCTGCTCTCATCCTTGCTGTAGGTGCAGGTCTTCTTCTGAGTAATCTTGCACCGTCTTCCTTCAATACCGGACTTGATACGTATCTGCTCACGCCGGTCAAGACCATGTTCATGAGCGCGTTGCGGATGATAGTGGCTCCGGTAGTGTTCTTCTCGATCGCAACCTCGGTAGGCCGTTTTACGAATCTGTCAGAACTTGGCAAGATCGGCGGAAAGGTGATGGGACTTTATGCGGTAACGACTGTCATCGCGATCTGCGTCGGATTTGGAATGTTCTATCTGATACAGCCGGGCGGTTCTGTAGCGGTCCAGACAATGAATGCGCAGGCAGAACAGATCGCGCAGCAGGCGAAGTCGGGCGTATCCCTCCTCGACATGATAGTCGATATAGTACCGCATGACATAGTAAGCCCTTTCCTCAATTCCAACATGCTCCAGCTGATCTTCCTGGCTGTGATCGTGGGTATTGCAACAGGTCTGATCGGCAAGTATTCAGACATCTTAAGATCAGTAATGGAAGCTCTTAACGAACTGTTCCTGAAGATTACGAACATGATCATCAAGATCATGCCGGTAGTAGTATTCTGTTCGATCCTGTCGCTCGTTCTCAGCATAGGAACGGATACCCTGGTATCCGTAGCGGGAATGTTCGGAACATTCCTTTTGGGTCTTGTTGTCATGATGATAGTGTATTCCCTCATGATGATACTGATCGCCAGGATCAATCCGCTGCTCTTCCTGCGCAAATATGCGCCTGTCATGCTTCAGGTATTCAGTCTGAGTTCCAGCAATGCATCGATCCCGATCAACATGGAGGCATGTGAGAAGAAGCTGGGAATATCCAGTAAGGTATATGGTCTGTCGATACCTCTCGGAGCCACTCTCAACATGGATGGCGGGTGCGTGCAGATGGGTATCTTTGTCCTGGCTCTGGCCAAGGTGTATGGAGTGGATGTTCCTGCGGGTTCGCTGATCGCTCTGGCATTCTCGATCTTCATGATGTCGGTGGGAACGCCCGGTATCCCGTGCGCAAGTCTTGTATGTCTTTCCGCCCTTATGACTCAGCTCGGAGTACCTTCTGATGCGATCGTCCTGATCATGGGAATAGCCCCTGTCATGTCGATGTTCCTTACGATGAGCAATTGCCTGGGTGACGTTGCGGTATCGTCGATAGTTGCGAAGACAACGGGCGAGATGGATATGAGTATCTACAAGGACAAGAACGTCTGACGATCCTTATTCCTCAGTATCATTCTCTGTATAGTACTTCTCGAACATGGGCCTTGCAGCTACATAGTAAGGTTCAAGTGCCTTATCGAAATGCTTGCCCATACCTTCCATGATTATCGAATCAGCTTTCTCAAAACTCATCCTCTCCTTATACACACGTTTGCTCACGAGGGCATCGTAGACATCGGCGATAGCCATGATCCTTGCCTCGATGGGGATCTTATCTCCCTTAAGCCCCTCAGGATAACCTGATCCGTCCCACCTCTCATGATGGTAATGAGCCACGTTCTCAGCCAGCACTGCGAACTCTCTGTCTTCAGTGTTCTTCAGTATCTCATGAACGATCCTTCCGCCTTCTGCAGCATGGGTCTTCATGATATCGAATTCCTCCGGAGTGTATTTGCCGGGTTTCCTCAGTATCTGGTCATCAACTGCGATCTTGCCAAGGTCATGCATTGGAGCTGCCTTGATCAGATTGTGGATGAAGGTCTCAGACAGTCCGAGAGAATTATCTTTGCTTATTACGTCAGTCAGTATCCTTATGATGTCACTAGTCCTTCTGATATGACCGCCGGTAGAATTGTCGCGGCTTTCAACCATGGTTGCCATGCTGAGGATGAGATTATCGTGCATCGCGACTATGTCTTTGGTCTTCTCGTCCACCTCCTTCTGAAGCCTGCTGTTGAAGTTGTCCAGGAGCGAGATGTATTTCTGGTTCTCGGTATCGTCAGTGAGCATGAACTGGTATCCCCATTTCTTCTTCATGCTCACGAGATGATTGACGGTTATCTTGTAGATGCTGTCACCGACTTCCTTGTAGAATGTATTATCCTCGTTGTTAAGTTCGAACTGTTTGATCCTGTTGCAGATGTTCTTATTGATCCCGGAATCTGCGGGGACCGGTCTGTCAACCTGGAGATCTCTAAGTTCAGGGAAGATCTCCATCGCCAGTTCGTTGCAGCCGAGGTAATCCATATGGGTATCAAATGATATGAATCCTATGTTGCCCCTCTTCTCGATCGAATCGATGCCTGAACCCGTTATGTCGTAGAAGTAGATCTTCCTGACGATGATCAGAACGATCACCTGTGCCATTGAGAACGTCGCAGGGATGAGATCCACATTGAGGTCTAATATCCTTCCGCCGAAATAACCGAACAGACAGATGATCTCGCCTATGAAGAGCAGTATCAACGATTTGTTGGACACACTAT
>Ga0247608_10002304_pt1 | contig 24200 bp, 14 predicted proteins | sample 176DNAGHGlowgp2_FD_193490 | JGI IMG/M metagenome (GOLD analysis project Ga0247608, IMG submission 193490) | Sheep rumen microbial communities from Palmerston North, Manawatu-Wanganui, New Zealand - 1766 DNA GHGlow gp2 | ecosystem: Host-associated > Mammals > Digestive system > Stomach > Rumen ... | reverse complement strand
AGCCAGGATCAAACTCTTCATTGTATATTCTTATAATGCTTAGCTTGTCCTTGACCTCGTTTCCTAAGAAACTGACGCTCGTTTAGTTTGAAAAGTGTTACACTTTTCCGGTACTTGCTTGTACTTTTAGTCTTTCAATATTGTCAATGAGCCGTAAAAAAATCCCGTTCGTTTCAAACGGGACTGCAAAGGTAGTAACTTTTTTTGAACCCACAAATTTTTTATGAGTTTTTTTGCAAAAAAATTACAAATTCGCCACCGGGCGGAGTACAAAGCGGAATTCCCGCTCGCAGGCAGGAAGGCGATACTTCTCCATGGGGCGCTGTCCCCAGGAGTTGATACCGCCGACGCCCATCTGCACGGCGTCAATATGGACATGGGTTTGGCCGGAGGGCTTGAGTTCCAGCGAATGGCGTGCAATGCCATACTGCCCGTTGTGGTTCTTCACGGACGTATTCCCTTCGGGCATGGCCACATCCAGGTCGGCCAAGGAGAAAGGCAGGGCCGAGGCCGAGAAATCGACCGGAGAAAGCACTTCCAGGCCGTTTCCGCCCTCGTCCAGGATGCGGAAGAAACGAAGGCCCGTGTGGGTGCCGGACTCCTGCGTACGCACATAGCCGTAATGGTACTGGTCGGCCACCTTCTGCCGATAGCGGCCCAGCAGGGCGCTGCTGCGGCGGTCGATATAATTCTCCCAGGGACCCAGGCCGAAGAAATCGATCCGGTCAAAGGCGGCGGGCATGGCGAACACCATTCCGAAACGGAAGAGATCCGGCGCTTCGGAAAGGGAACCGGCATCGCTCATCCGCTCCACGACGCTCAGGCTGCCGTCGGAAGCCACGCGATAGAATACCGACACGGCGGCCTTGCCGTCCAGCGGCTTGTACTCCACCTCCACCAGGCAGGCACCGTCCTGCGGGGTGAGGTTGAAAGAAGCCACCTCGAAAACGGGATTGCGCCACAGGCCCTGGCGGAATTGCAGGCCGGCGCCGAGGTCATTCTCCACCACGGCCCGGTTGAAGCACGGCATCAGCGGAGCGCTGAGCAGTTCCTTGCGCTCCAGCGTATAGGAGGTGAGGGCTCCCGAAGCCTTGTCGAAACTGACCGTCCACACCGCCTTTCTCTCCCCTGCCGTTCCGGGGGCGTCCAGCGTACCGCTGAGAACCAGCGTGCGGGAACTGTCGTACAGGCCCACGCGGCCGCCCTCGCATTCCATCAGGAGCGGACGGCTGTCACGGAGGAGCAACTGGTCATAGGCGATTTCCGAGCCGGCGGCCAGCAGCGGCCAGGCCTTTTTGAGCACATAGCGGATGTTGAGCGTCAGCGTGCCGGGGAATGCGTCCAGCGGGCCGATTCCCAGGTTCTTCACCACCGTCTCCTGCGGTTTCACAGCCAGGTCTTCCACAACGCCCGTCTGCACGGCCACGCCGTCGGCCTCCAGGGCCCAGACAAGGCGCACGTCGGCCAAGTCCTTGAAGAAGAACTCGTTGTGAATGGAGAGGGCATCGGGGGTGCCGGATGTGAGGATGTCGCGGTACTGGTAACGCACCTCGTAGGCATGCGGGTGCAGGGTGCGGTCGGCGGCGATGACGCCGTTGCAGTTGAAAGAGCCGTCGGAAGGATCGGCCGGGTTGTAATCACCGCCGAAGGCGAAGTATTTTCCGTTCCAGAGCGCCTGGTCCTGGAAATCCCAGATGAAGCCGCCCTGGTAGGCCGGATACTTGCGCACGAGGTCCCAGTAATCGCTGAAATTGCCCATCGAATTGCCCATGGCGTGGGCGTATTCGCACTGGATGAGGGGGCGGTCCGGATGGCCCGACACGTAGGCTTCACACGCCTCGGGGGTCATGTACATCGGGCACACGATATCCGAACAGTCGTATTGGGTGAACAGGGCGTTCTCATACTGGACGGGACGGGTGGGATCGAAGGACTTGATCCAGTCGCGGCAGTCCACAAAGTTGGGACCGGGACCCGCCTCGTTGCCCAGGCTCCAGACAATCACCGAAGGATGGTTGAAGTCCCGCTGGACCATCCGCTGGTCGCGGATGAGGTGGGCGGCCCGGAAGGATGCATCCTGGGCCAGGGTCACCCCGTCGGCATATCCCATGCCGTGGGACTCGATGTTCCCTTCGTCCACCACATACAGGCCGTACCGGTCGCAAAGGGCCAGCCAGCGGGGGTCGTCGGGATAATGGCAAGTGCGTACCGCATTGATATTCAGTTCTTTCATAATGCGGATGTCGCGAATCATGTCTTCTTCGGAAACGATGTAGCCCTTGGTCGGGTGCATCTCGTGCCGGTCGGCGCCCTTGATAAGGACGGGCTGTCCGTTCACCAGCAGTTGCGCGTTTTTCACTTCCACCGTGCGGAAACCCACCTGGAACGAGGCGCTTTCCACCACGGCGCCGCGGGCGTCACGGGCGGCCACATCCAACTTGTACAGAGTGGGTATCTCCGCGCTCCAGGGCTGTACGCCCTGCACCCGGGCCGACAAGGCGGCCTTGCCTCTGGACACCGATGCGGCGGGAAGTTCCGACACGGTGCGGCCCTCGGCGTCCGTAAGGACGGCCGACACGGACTTGATGCCGGAAGTGACCTCGGCCTTCACCTGCAGGGCGCCGTCGGCCTGGGCGATGATGTGGACATCTTCCAGACGCTGCTTCTCACGCGTATAGACATAGACGCCGCGGGAGATGCCGCTCAGGCGCCAGAAATCCTGGTCCTCCAGGTAGGAGCCGTCGCACCAGCGGAAAATCTCAAGGGCGATCACATTCTGCCCCGGGCGGACATATTTGGTAAGGTCGAAACGGGCTTCCAGTTTGCTGTCCTCGCTGTATCCCACCATCTTGCCGTTCACCCAGACGCGGACGTTGGACGTGGCGCTGCCGATGCACAGATAGACCGGCTTCTTCTCCCACTCCGCGGGGAGGTCGAACACGCGGCGGTACTGCCCCACGTGGTTCCCTTTCTGCGGGACGATGGGCGGGTTGTTCTTGTACTGCCCCCGCCAGGCATAGCCGATGTTCACGTAAACGGGACTGCCGTAGCCGTTGAGTTCCCAGAGGCCGGGGACGGGCATTTCGTCCCAGCCGGCATCGTTGTAATTGATGGCCTCGAAGCCTTTGAGGCGGGATTCCACCGTTTCGCTCCAATGGAAGCGCCAGCGGCCGTTGAGGGAAAGGGTCTGCTGCTGGTCGGTCACGAAAGTGGTGCGCATCGGGAGGCGGTTCTCCTCATAGACTTCAGGGTCCTGCCAGGGTTCCGCTTTGCGGGCGGCATAGACGGATGTCAAGGTTATCAGTGCCAGTGTTACGGCGATTAGTTTTTTCATAGAAGGATGAATTAGTACACAAAGATAAAGAAAGTTTTTTGGTATCTTTGCGGTCAACATGGAAAAGAAAGTATCTCTCTGGCAGATTTTCACCGTTTTCGCCAAAATCGGCGCCTTCACCATCGGCGGCGGCTATGCGATGATTCCCATCATCCAGGCCGAAATGTCCCGCCGGGGCTGGATTTCGGACGATGACCTCCCGGACATCGTCGCCCTCTCCCAAAGCGCGCCCGGGGTCATGGCGGTGAACATCTCCATCTTCGCCGGACACCGGCTGCGCGGGGTCAAGGGCAGCATCGCCGCCACCCTGGGCAGCATCACGCCGTCCTTCCTGATCATCCTGGCCATCGCCATGTTCTTCACCGCCTTCAAGGACAATCCCTATGTGGAGCGGGCCTTCAAGGGCATCCGCCCGGTGGTGATCTCCCTCATCGCCGTGCCGATGATCAACATGGCCAAAAAATCCTGCAAAAACGTATGGACGTGGTTCCTGGCCATTGTCTCGCTGGGACTGGTGGCCTTCCTCAATGTCTCCCCTATCTATATTATATTGTGCGTGATCGTGCTGGGATTCAGCCTCACCTGTTATAGGATGAAAAAAACGGAATGATGGAGGTTCTGACACTCATCGGCCAGTTGGCCTGGACTTTCTTTATCATCGGCGCCTTCACCATCGGCGGCGGTTACGCGATGCTGTCGCTCATCCAGAACCAGGTGGTGGTGGAACATTCCTGGATTTCGGAAAGCACGTTCACGGACATCGTGGCCATTTCGCAGATGACCCCCGGTCCCATCGGCATCAACAGCGCCACCTATGTAGGCTACGATGTGCTCTACGGGGCCACGGGAAGCCATCTGCTGGGCGTTTGCGGCTCGCTCACCGCCACCCTTTCGCTCATGCTGCCCTCCTTTGTGATCATGCTGCTGATCGTGCGTTTCTACATGAAATTCCGCACCAGCCGCCTCTACGCCGGCACCATGGCCTGGCTCAAGCCGGCGGTGGTGGGCCTCATCGGCGCGGCGGCCGTCATCCTCATCATCAAAACCACCTGGACAGGGGGCGTACCCCAGGTCCAAGTGGTTTCGGAAAACTTCCCCGACTGGAAGAGTTGGGCCCTTCTGGGCGGCGCCTTCGCTGCCGGCTACTGGGGGAAGGTAAACCCCATCTACATCATTCTCGCCGGCGCCGTCCTGGGCCTCTTGCTGTACTGACAGTTTTTTCGTATCTTCGTACTATTAAACCGCTTTATATGAAACGCATAACCTTTCTTTTGTCGCTGGCCGTTCTCGCGGCCGCCTGTGCCAAGCCTCAGCCGCAGGCTTTCCACGTGATTCCCATGCCGGCCGATGTCACCCTCTCGGACGGCGTTTTCTGTGTCAAGGGGGCGGAAGTGAAAATCGACCCGGCCCTGGACGAAGCCTCCCAAAAGGCCGTGGGCCGCTTTGTGAGCGCCCTTGAAACGGCTACCGGAAAACCCGTCAAATCCGGCGACGGCGGTTTCCTCTTCTCCCTGAATCCCAATCTGGCTGCAGAGCAGTACGCCATCCATGTGACCCCCAAAGGCGCCACCGTGGAGGCATCGGCCCTGAACGGCTTTGTGTATGCTTGCGAAACCCTCAAGCAAATGCTGCCCGCCGCCATCTACGGAGACAAGCCCGTGAAGGCCGACTGGGTGCTCCCCTGCGTGGAAATCCTGGACCAGCCCCGTTTCGGCTACCGCGGCATGCACCTGGACGTGTCCCGTCACTTCTGGAGCGTGGACGAGGTGAAGCGCTACCTGGATGTGATGAGCGTTTACAAACTCAACCGTCTGCACTGGCACCTCACCGACGACCAGGGCTGGCGCGTCGAGATCAAGGCCTACCCCAAACTCACCGAAATCAGCGCCTGGCGCAACGGCACCGTCATCAAGAAAGACTGGGGCTCCAACGACGGCATCCGCTACGGCGGCTTCTATACCCAGGAGCAGTTGAAGGAAGTGGTGGCCTACGCCGCGGAACGCGGGATTACCGTGATTCCGGAGATTGACCTGCCCGGTCACATGGTGGCCGCCCTCGCCGCCTATCCCGAACTGGGCTGCACCGGCGGTCCCTACGAGGTATGGACCCGCTGGGGAGTGGCCAAGGATATCCTCTGCGCCGGCAATGACCAGGTGTTCACCTTCCTGGAGACCGTCCTGACCGAACTGATGGACATCTTCCCTTCCGAATACATCCACGTGGGCGGGGACGAGTGCTTCGGCGGAGATGCCGAGCCCGGCCGTCCGGACCCGTGGGACGTGTGCCCCAAGTGCGCTGCCCGCATGAAGGCCCTGGGCATCAAGAAAGGCCCCGCCGCCAAGCATTTTCTGCAGAATTACGTCACCGCCCGGGTGCAGGACTTCCTCAACGGACATGGCCGCAAGATCATCGGCTGGGATGAAATCCTGCAGGGAGACCTGGCCGAGGGCGCCACGGTCATGTCCTGGCGGGGTGTGCAGGGCGGCATCGAGGCCGCTTCCAAGGGCTTCGACGCCATCATGACCCCCAACGGCTACTGCTATTTCGATTTCTACCAGACCCAGGAGCGCGACAAGGAGCCTTTCGGCATCGGCGGAGACCTTCCGCTGGCGAAAGTCTATTCCTATGAACCTTTCGAAGGTATCGCGGCCGGGGCCGAAGACCACATCCTGGGCGTGCAGGCCAACCTGTGGACCGAGTACATCACCACGCCGGAGCATCTGGAATACATGCTGCTGCCGCGGATGTGCGCCCTTTCGGAAGTGCAGTGGTGCGCGGCCGACAAGAAGGACTACGCCCGCTTCGACGCCTCCCTGGACCACACCTTCGAGATACTGGACGCCATGGGTATGAACTACTCGCTGGACTGCCGCGGGCTCATCGGCCTGGACCGCCAGCCCGCCCGCACCCCGGAGGAAATGGAAGAATACCTCTCCAAGAAAGACTGGGGCTGGTAGGACCTCGGACAAACTCGGCCCAGAAAAGGGTGACGCGTAACTAGCTGATAATCTGCTATTTACGTACGTACAATCCTCTGCGCAAAAAGCGCAGAGGATTGTACGTAATTACTTGTGTGACAGGGGCTTAACAGCCACCTGACGGAGGGGTTAGCCGACGGGAATGGGACGGTGGCGGAGAAGCAGCCACGCCAGCGCGCCATAGAGAAGAATCCATAAGGTGTTGACCGCCAGCCGGAGGGCCAGGCCGGGGATGAACGCCGGCGTGCTGACGAGCAGGATGCCCGCGTAGGCCACGCCCATGAGCACAAAGATGGCGCCGATACGCTTCCAACTGTACGGGATGGGGTAGTATTTGGCTCCCAAGGCGGCACTGATGACAAACATGGTAAGATAACTGGCCAGATGCCCGAAGGCCGACGCCCAGTAGGAGTAACGCGGCATGAAGACGATGTTCACCACCGCCGTCACCGCCAGGCCCGCCAGCGTTATCCAGATGGCCATGTTGGTTTTGCCGGAGAGTTTGTACCACATGGACACGTTGAAGAGCATGCCCAGCAGCATGTAACTCAGCAGCATGATGGGAACCACGCCGATACCCACGCGGAAATCCCGGCCCAGCAGCAGCGAGATGATGTCGATATAGCCGATGACTCCCAGGAACACCAAGCCGCAGAACGCGGTGAAGTACTCCATGACCACGGCATACAGTTCCTTGGAGTTCTTGTCCCGGGCCCGCTGGAAGAAGAAAGGCTCGGCCGCATAGCGGAACATCTGGATGAAGAGGTTCATGATGACCGCCAGTTTCACGGCCGCCTGGTAAACGCCCAGGGAAGCCTGCCACTGCGCGGAGGAAGTGTCGAAGAAACGGAACAGCACCCGGTCCAGGAAATCATTGGCGACGCCCGGCAGGGCGGCCACCATCAGGGGGATGGAGTACACGAGCATGCGCCTGACCACCCCGCTGTCCCACACCAGTTTGAGCCGGACCATGTCCGGGATGAACAGCGCCAGGCACAGCACGCAACTGATGAAGATGGCAAACACCGGGTACGTGAAGTCCGGCCGGGCAGGATAGACAAAAAACAGCACCAGGTTGGCTCCCGTCTCGGTGAGAATCTTGACGGTTTTAAGGATGGCGAACTTCACGGCCTTGTGCTCCTGCCGCAGTTTGGCAAAGAGGATGGCCGTGATGCTGTCGCAGAACAGGATGCCCGCCACATACAGGATCAGCCGCTTGTACCCCTCATAGCCCAGCGCGGCCGATATGGGGCCGGAAAACGCCACCATACAGGCCAGGAAGGCCAGGTTGAGGCCGAAGACGGTGAGCAGCGCGCCCGAATACACCTTGCGCGGGTCCTCTCCTTCCTTGTTGGCAAAACGGAAGCAGCCCGTCTCCAGGCCCAGCACCAGCACCACCTGAAGGATGGCGATATAGGCCATGAACTCGGTGACAACGCCATACTGCACCTGCGTGAGCATGCGGGTGTAGATGGGCACGAAGAGGAAATTCAGAACGCGGGCCAGAATAGAACTGAATCCATAGATTGCGGTCTCGCCTGCAAGTTGTTTGAGCGGATTTTTTGCCATATCACTACAAAAATAACTATTTTTGCAGAAAAGTTCAGTTACTATGACAAAGAAGTTCCTATATTTCGCCATCGGCCTGGCCCTCATCGCAGGGTGCAAGAACCGGGTCAAGAACGCCCAGCCCCAGGACGAGGCCGTTCAGGAAGAGGAAATGACCGTGGAACCGGCCGATACCGCAGCCGCCCTCAAGGAAGCCCAGACCCTTCCCGAGGAGCCCCTCTTCGACATTGTCACCAACATGGGCACCATCCGCGTGAAACTGTACAAGGACACGCCCCGTCACCGCGACAACTTTGAGAAACTGGCTCTCTCCGGCTACTATGACAGCACGCTTTTCCACCGCGTCATCAACGGATTCATGATCCAGGGCGGAGACCCTTTCACCAAGGATACTGCCAAAGTGGCACAATATGGCGAGGGCGGTCCGGCCTATACCATCCCGGCCGAAATGCGGGACGGCGAGGGGAATCCCCTGCACCGGCACAAGAAAGGAGCGCTGGCCGCAGCACGGGTGGGAGACCTGGCCAATCCGTTCAAGGCCTCCTCGGGCTCGCAGTTCTATCTGGTCCAGAACCCCGACAACTGCATTCATCTGGACGGAGAATACAGCGTTTTCGGAGAAACGGTAGCCGGCCTCAACGTGATTGACAAAATCGCCGCCGTCGCCACCGACCGCCTGGACCGTCCCAAGGCCGACGTGCGCATCCTTTCCATCCGTCCCAACAAAGAACTCAACGAAATGGAGAAAAATAAAGAGTTTGGCACGGAATTCGCAGAAAAAACAGACGAATAGTTTTTTTAATAGGTTAAGTTTTTAGGTTAGAATGAAGAACGGTCCTTGCTGGGAAGCACGGACCGTTCTGATTGAAAACCACCTTTATACACACTATGGAAATCACACTGAAAAGACAGGAAGTTCCGGTGCTTCTTCTCACCGGATATCTCGGAAGCGGCAAGACAACCCTCCTGAACCGCATCCTCACCAACAAGAAAGGCATCAAGTTCGCCGTCATCGTGAATGACATCGGCGAAGTCAACATCGACGCCAGCCTCATCGAGAAGGGCGGCATCGTGGGCGGCACGGACGATTCGCTGGTCGCCCTCCAGAACGGCTGCATCTGCTGCACCCTGAAGATGGACCTGGTGGCCCAACTGGCCGAACTGACATCGGCCCGGAAGTTCGACTACATCGTCATCGAGGCCAGCGGCATCTGCGAGCCGGCGCCCATCGCCCAGACCATCAGCACCATGCCGGCCCTGGCTCCGCAATACACCCAGGGCGCCCTGCCGTACGTGGACTGCATCGCCACGGTGGTGGATGCCTTGCGCATGAAGGACGAGTTTGAAGGCGGCGCCGCACTGGAAAAGGATGATATCGGCGAGGATGACCTGGAGCGCCTGGTCATCGAACAGATCGAGTTCTGCAACATCGTCCTGCTGAACAAGGCCGCCGAGGTAACGCCCGAAGAACTGGGCAAACTCAAAGGCATCGTGAAGAGCATCAACCCCGGTGCCAAGGTGCTGGAGTGCAACTACGGAGACATCGACCTGGACGAACTCATTTACACCGGGATGTTCAATTTTGACGAGGTGGCCACTTCGGCCGCCTGGATCGCCGCCATCGAAGGCGAGGAGGACGAGGACGAAGAGGCCGAAGGCGAAGCCCTGGAATATGGCATCGACACCTATGTCTATACCCGCCGGCCGGCCCTGGACCTCAACAAATTCGACCACATGGTCGCCACCAAATGGCCCGGGAACATCATCCGCGCCAAAGGCCTCTGCTACTTCTCCAACGATATCGACAAGTGCTATCTCTTCGAGCAGGCCGGAAAGCAGAAGAGCATCCGCGACGCCGGCCTGTGGTTTGCGACCATGGAACCCGACGAACTGCAGGAAATGATGAACCGGGACCGCAAACTCCGCGCCGACTGGGACCCCGAGTACGGAGACCGGATGCAGAAGATCGTGTTCATCGGCCAGCACCTGGACAAACCCGCCCTTGAGAAACTGATGGACAGTTGCCTGGCCTGACGGTCATGGGCAAAGCATGGAATCTTTTTTTGCAAAAAGAAAAAAAGTTCCTATATTTGCAGTCCCGTTTTTGCGGGACTTAAGCTTGGAGAGATGCTCGAGTGGCTTAAGAGGCACGCCTGGAAAGCGTGTATACTCCAAAAGGGTATCCCGAGTTCGAATCTCGGTCTCTCCGCAAATCAAGGAATGGCATCGCAGCGCAGCTGCGGTGCTTTTTTGATGGCCAGCCCGTCGAAAACTTGTTTTCGTAAGGGGTGGGCAGCGAAAAAGCACAGAGGGAACGTAGTGACCGGATGCCATTCCCGATTTAAGCGGCCCCGCGGGAGCGCATCGAGATAGCGCAAGCGCAGCGCAGCGGAATCTCGGTCTCTCCGCAAAAAAGACAGCCAGCCGGCTGTCTTTTTTTTGTGGAGAGACTTGCGGTCCACGTTACCCCCTCCCTAAATCCCTCCCCTCGGGGGAGGGACTATTTTGGGCGCATTAATATAAAAAGCCGAACAACCAAAGGGGAATCTTATTTCCTCGGCCGAATTCTACGCCGTCAATGGCCAGAAAACTGTTTTCTATATCCTTGATTTGTTCAAAGCTCTTTCCGGGGCCACCAACTTCGAACAAATACTTTTCGTCCACCAGAAAATCTCCCTTTGCGGGATAATACACGTTGTATACTCTGCTCAACTGGTTATAGAAGAAGGATTCTCTTATGGTTCCAATCTCCGGATTGCCGGACAGGGCATACATGAGATTGGAATTATCCAGGAAGACTTTGTCCGGGGAGGATATTTTTTTCACGGATTTGGGTTTGGTCTTGAGTTGGCCGATAAGGGCAGCCCGCTCAAGAAGGTCCATAAGCTTAAGCCCCTGCTCCCGATTGGTCTCCAACTGATTATAAATCTCTTCCATATTGGGGATAAAAGGGACCTGGGCTGCTATGATATAGAGCAACTTCTTAAGTTTCTGTATAGTAGCATACTCCACTTCGGTAACAGCCGGGATGTCCTGCTCAATCACCTGGCGGCAGACCTCGGCCAGGCGGTCGTTGAATCCTTCCGGATCTTCCTTATAGAAGGGGTAATAGCCGTGCTTGAGGTAATCGTTGAAGTAGTTCAGGACATGGATTTTGTTGGTGATTTCCGTAGCTATTTCCACGTGACGGGTTAGGATATCCTCCAAACTGACCTTTTCCCATGACATGATGCCTTCAAAGGCAAGGTACTCACGGAAAGACATTCCATGGACCGTGTTCATGGAAGTTCTTCTGGAGAGATCCACATTGCCCTCGCCAATCTGAAGCATAGAACTTCCCGTAAATACGACATTCATCGTAGGATAGTTGTCATAGATATTCTTGATCCCCCACTCCCAATTCTTGTATTTATGCACTTCGTCCAGGAAGAGATGGGTACCACCGTGGATATAGTGGTACTCAACCAGGTCGTCCAGGCTGTTTCCGTTGAACCAGATATGGTCCAGCGAAGCATAAAGGATCTTGTTGTCATCGGTGAACGACTCCTTGATATGCTGCTTGAGGAGCGTGGATTTTCCCACGCCCTTCGGGCCTTTGATGCCGATTATCCTGGGCTTCCAGTTGATGTGGTCATATATCTCCCGTTTGAAGTCAAGGCTGACTTGCGACACCAGTCTGTGCGAGTTTCTGTAAAGTACGTCCGGATTCAGTTCCATAACTCAGTTCGTTTAATCACCGCAAATATACAAAACAATCTTGAAAGATTGAATTTTTAAAGAAAAACAACCTTGGAAGATTGAATTGGCGAGTATTTAATCTTGTTTCGCTTGACTCTTTAAGCAGGGCTACGGCTCTATGGGAGCGCCCACAAAGGAGTTCGAGAAGCTGGTGCTGTAAAACAAAAACGCTCACCGAAGTGAGCGCTTTCTAAGGTGATGAGATCAATGCACGGTTATTCTGTGACGGGACGTCTTCCATATATGGCTACAAGTTGGGCTTGGTCCTTATTGTATGAGTCAAGCAGTTCTCTGATTTCAGTCTTCCTTCCAATAATTTTGGCCATGGCGGTTTTATTTTTCCACAGATGCAATAAAATAGATTCATTTGGACAAATAAACGCGTTTTTTACCATAATTGTCGAATAATCGTCCAAATCACATCAATTTATCCCTTATTTAGACAAATAAATACTGGATTCGCCAGAAGGTCAACACAATCACCAGCCAGGGAAAAAGCCACGATCTGATTGTTACCCCAATGTTACCCCAAATTCTGTGCTGACATGTAGTATTTCCTGCATTTTTCCAAAGTAAAAAACGGCCTCCTACGGCTGTCTGAAGGGGGTAGGCGGGTATATGGTTCTCTCGGTCTCTCCGCAAACAAGGAGGTTGACTCGCCATTGAGTCAACCTCCTTGTGTTAACAGCAGGTCTTTCTACCGGGGCAGTTGGGCGCCGTAATTGGGAACGACCCCGAAGAGGTCCTTGGCCTTCTCCCAAGGATATTTGTTGCAGTACATGCTGGGGCGGACAATCTCGCTGCCCTGCTGGTTCAGGCCGAAAGCCCGGTTCACCTGATTGGCGGCGGAATTGGCGTTGTAACTCTGGGAAGTCATGATCTTCAGGGAAAGGAAGCCTTCCAGATAAGACTTGTCGATGGCGTTGACAAAGGCATCGTTCCCTTCGGGCATCTCCACGTTTCCTTCGTATTTGGGGCCGATCTGCTCGGCCTCTTCGATACGGGCGGCCGGAACGGAGATGGACGCGGCGCCCATGGAGGCAATTTCCAGGTCGCGTTTGTTGGCAAAGAAGTAGTTGTCGTACAGGTTGCTCACCTTGGCGGCCTCCATGGCCTTGTTGGATTCATAGTACACACGCTCCACACCGCAGTTGCTGTTGCAGCCGAAGATGTTGTTGTGTACGTCGATGGTGCGGATGCCGTTCATGAAACGGAAGCCCTGCCCCATATCTTCGAAAGCCTTGGTGCGGGTCCAGGTGAACAGGACGGTATTGTGGTGGAATTCCAGGGAGACTTTGTCGATATCGGCATCCCTCGTACTGCCCCTGACCTGGCAGGACGCATAGCGGCAGGCGATGAAAATATTGTTGCTGATTTCCATGTGGCCCTTGCCCATCATGGCGGCGATCCCGTAGTCGCGGCAGTTCACGAAGATGCAGTTGGAGACGCGGACATTCCCTTCCACATCCATGTGGAGGGCATATTCATCTCCGTTGGCATAACCCACCTTGGCGCAGTTGGGAGCGGCGTCCGGCTCAATGAAACGGCCGGTGAGAACTCCTTCATTGGGGGTGCCGGTAACCTCGTTGGAGACATCGGCCGCGCAGTACAGGTTGTTCTCTCCGAAGTCGAAGACAAGACCGTCCACCACCACCGTTCCCTCCGGCCCGGTGTAGCCGTACGGCCTTCTGGCATTGATGTTAAAAAGGGGCGTGGTGAAACGCTGGGTGGTGGGCTGGATTTTGGTCACATGCTTTATCACATCCCGCTCGGTGAAATCGGTGGACCATCCGCCGTAGATGCTGATGAACTTGCCCCGGTCGTTGGCGGCGTTGCCAAACCGGCCGCACTCCAGATAACCCCGGTCCATATTGCCCAGGTAATTACCCTCGGCCACCTGGATGATATCATTGTCCTGGGCCGTGTCAATCGCTTTCTGCAGGTCTTTCATGGCGGTGGAAGGCGTCAGGCCGTCGGAGCGGGCCGATCCTGTGGAAGCGCTGACATAGAATGTCCTGCCTGCGGCAGACGCAGCGGCGGCCGGAGCGGCTGCAGGCTTGGTCTCATCTCCGGCAATAGCCTCTTTGGCTTTGTTCGCCAGACTTTTCAGATTAAACTGAGCGTGAGCAACGGTAGCCGATGCAAGAAGAAACATCGCGGCTACAAGGAGTTTATTCTGTTTCACAAGGCAAAAAATTAGGTTGACACTGCTATTTGCGGCTATTCCAAGCCCCGGGCGCGCATGAGCGCGGAGGGGTCGGGGTCGGCGCCGCGGAACTGCCTGTACAGCACCATGGGCTCTTCGGAACCGCCTTTTTCCAGGAAGGTGGCGCGGAAAGCAGCGGCCGTCTCCTTGTTGAAGACGCCGTCGGCCTTGAATTTCTCCCAGGCATCCACGGCCAGCACCTCGCTCCAGAGATAACTGTAATAGCCGGCGCTGTAGCCGCTGTTGAAGATGTGGTTGAAGTAAGTGGTGCGGTAACGCGGGATTATCTCGTCAATAAGGCCCATCTCGGCGCAGACCTTCTGCTCGAAGGCGCGGATGTCCTCGGGGCCGTTGAAGGCGGCCAGGTCGGCCGACGACAACTCATGCCAGCGCATATCCAGGATGGAAGCGGCGCAAAGTTCTCCCGTGGTGAAGCCCTGGTTGAATTTGAGGGCCTTCTGAATCTTTTCCACCATCTCGGCAGGGATGGGCTCCCCGGTACGGTAGTCGTTGGCATAGGCCGACAGAATCTCCGGCACAAAGGCGAAGTTCTCGTTGAACTGGGAGAACATCTCCACGAAATCACGGGCCACGGAAGTGCCGGAAACGCTCTTGTAGTGGCACTTGGTCAGGAAACCGTGCAAGGCGTGGCCAAACTCGTGGAAAGCCGTCTGCACATTGTCGATGGTGAGAAGGCTGGGAACGGCATCCGTCGGATCGGTGCCGGGAGCCGGGAAGTTGCACACATTCACGATGACCGGACGAACGTCGGTTCCACCTTCCACGTACTGGTCGCGGAAATTGTTCATCCAGGCGCCGCCCCGCTTGGTGGGACGCACGTAATAGTCACGATAGAAAATGCCGATCAGGCTGCCGTCCGGTTCGGAGAGTTTGTAGGCATTCACCGTAGGATTGTACACTTCCACCTCGGGAGCGGGGTCGATGCAGATTCCATAGATGCGCTCTGCGGCGGTGAAGACGCCCTTCAGGACACTGTCGGCCTGGAAGTAGGGCTTGGTCTGGGACTCGTCCAGGGCATATTTCTGCGCACGGACCTTCTCGGCATAATAACTCCAGTCCCAGGCCTCGATCTTGTGGCCGGCGAGTTTTTCCATATCGGCCCTTTCCTCACGCGCCTTGCGCATGGCGGCGTCCATGATGGGCTGCAGGAAGTTGTCCACGGTGGCGGGGTCAGAGGCCATCTTGTTGGACAGTTGGAAGGCGGCGAAATTGGGATAGCCCAGCAACTGGGCCATCTCTGCGCGGAGTTTCAGGATTTCCAGGACGATGGCGTTGTTGTCCGCGGCATTGGCGTTGTTGCCGCGGGCGGCATAGGCCTTGAACACCTGTTCACGCTTGGCGCGGTCGTCGCAGGACGACATGAAATCATAATACTCGCTCACGGTGATGCCCGTGGCTTCCTTGAAGGCATTGTTCTCGGCCAACAGATTCTGGCCGAACTTCTGGGAAAGGCTGCTCAGGCGGGTGCTGATTTCCGCGAAGCGTTTCTTGCCGGCCTCGTCCAGCCCCACGCCATTGCGCTCGAAAGCCTGGTAGAGTTTCTTCACCACCATCTGCTGTTCGCGGGTCAGGCTTTCGGAGGCATCATAGACGGCCTTCACACGGGCGAACAGGGCTTCGTTCATGAGAATCTCGTTCTCGGCCTCGGTGAGTTCGGGAAGAATTTCCTCTTCGATGGCCTGCATCTCGGGCGTGGACTCGCTTTCGGACAGGTTGAAGAACACGCCCTGCACCTTGTCCAGGATGGGGCTGGCGTTCTCATAGGCCAGAATGGTGTTTTCGAAGGTGGGAGCATCGGGATTGGCGATAATCGCCTCGATGTTGGCCTTTTCCTCGGCAATACCGGCCCGGAAGGCGGGAAGGTACTGGTCGGTGGTGATCTTGGAGAAGGGGGCCGTCCCGTACGGGGTGTCCCACTGCTGAAGGAAAATGTTCTGTTTCTGATTGTTACAAGCTGTCAGCATAGCAAAAGCAGCAAAAAGGATAAGACTGCGTTTCATATCTTATAATATAGGTTTACGAGGTAATTCACCTTGGGGAGCGGAAGGGACGTTTCCGAAAGCAGCGTCCGCAGGGAGGCCGATACGCCCAGCCGGCTGCGCCCGAGCACCCAGAACTTGCCGCCCTGCAGGTTGATGGAGAAGAGCGAATCATTGTCCAGCAGTTCGGCCGACACATAGCCGGCATCCTTGCTCCAGGCCAGTCCGCCGGAGAAATGCCGGGTTTTCCCCACACAGCCAAGGCCCTGTACGGACAGGTTGGGGATAATGAGCAGCGGCAGGCGGAAGCCCACTTCGGCGCCGTAGCCCAGGCCGTCGGGCCGGGTGAGCATATACGCCGTCGTGCGCACGTTGAAGCCGTTGGCGTTGTAACTCCAGTTGATATCTCCCGACCAGCGCAGGGCTTCCTCCTCATGGAACTGGAAGCCGCCCACACTGGCCCAGATGCGCGAACTGCCGGCCTGGTACTGTGCCCCGGCCTTTCCTTGCCAGGAAACGAAAGCCTCCCCCATCTGCCGGAGCGAACTGGCCAGGGCCGCCACGTTGAACACCCAGCGGGATACTTGATAGGAGGCCCCCGCCCAGGCTTCCATCCGGCGGTCGTCGAGGTCGCGGAGGGCTATCCGGACATCGGCCCCGCCCATCACCCGCCAGTGGGACGAGATGCGGCTGTTGATTCCTCCGGCCAGATGCAACTTCTGGCTGTCGGGCGAGAACTGGCCCAAGGCCGTCAAATAGGCACTTGTCCGTGCGGAAGGGGTGTAGGTATAGCGAAGGAAGGACAGCGGCGCATTGGCATACAGGATGGCCGCACTGAAGCGGCTCTTGGCATTCACAATCTTATCGGCCCCCAGATAGGCCGAGCCCCACTGCTGCCCGGCATAGGCCGAAAGAGCCGGCGAATGGGCTCCGACATCGGCCGATACCACCCAGCCGTCCTGCATGACGCCGGTGGAATAGGAGGCCTGCGCACGCCCGTACCAGAATGCGTTGTTGCTGTACAGGCTGGCGCGGAAGCCGGTGCGGAAAGCCGAGGCCGTTCCGTCAATGCCCACCGTCCCGTTGAATCCGCCGAAATAGTCCCCCACTTCCGTCCCCTCCGTGAGGGTACTCCGGCGGAAAGACTCCGAGAGGGCGGACCCCAGCAGCGTTTTCCCGTCCAGATGCACCCCGGCCAGATAGTAATCCTTCCCCTCCACGCCCCGGGAAGCGTCCCTGAGATAGGGGAAATAGTAGCGGGAAAGGTTGCTCACGATATCCGTAGAACCGAAAAGCGCCTCAGGATGGTCGTCGGCCACGTGGGGAACCTCCTGCAGGAGCACGTTGAAGACATTCTTGACACGGCCGTCCGCCACCGTTACCTTGAGGCGCGTTTCCAGCAGGCCGGGAGCGCTGACCACCAGCACATACTGGCCGTCCTGCAGCCCGCGGGCCTCGAAACTGCCCTTTTCGTTGGTCTGAGTCCTTGCTACAGGGCGGGCTTTGTGCATCACCACCACGGTAGCCTTCTCGACGGCCTGCTTGTCCAGGCGGGAGAACACCCTGCCCTTGACCCCTCCGGAGGGAGTCTCCGGCGGAGCGGCCATCATGATGGCAACAAGCAGAGCCAGAAGGGTTTTGAACATTTACTTCTGGATATGGATGTAGGTAGGATAGTGGTCGGAATAACCGCCGATGAAACGCCCGTTGGAGAAAGTGCGGAAAGGCGTTCCCTTGTACTGACCGCTCTGCTGGGTCATGTATGGCTTCTCGAACACGCGTCCATAGTATTTCTTGCCCTGTTTGACGATATGAAAACTGCCCTTGGGGGCATTCACCAGCGCATCATTGACAAGGATACAATCAAAGATATTGGGGTCTCCCCTGTAAAAGAGGGAGCCGATTCCGTCGTCCAGCATTTGCCAGAAGGGGTTGAAGAAGTCTCCGTCCTTCACTTCCCCCACCGTCCTGCGGCCGTGAAGATACTCCGAGAGGGAGGCATCCTGCGGGTTGTCGTTCATGTCTCCCATGGCGATGCACTTGATGCCGGGGTACTTCCGGGCCATCTTTTGGGAATGCTCATAGACGATTTCCGCCGCACGGGCGCGGACATCCAGCCCTTTGTCTCCCCTGCGGGAAGGGAAATGGCACACATAGAAGGCAAAATGCTCTCCGTCGATGAGGCCGTGGACCATCAGGACGTCGCGGGTGCGGAAATCGGCCTGTTCCTTCTTGTTGTACGTCGTGAACTTGATGGAGGAATTGAAGTCGAAGGGGAGGCTCTCGCTGTCCAGCACCTTCATGCGGGCCGGGTTGTAAAGGAGGGCCACGTCGATGCCCCGGCGGTCCGGACTTTCGTAGTGTACGATTTTATAGCCTGCCTTTGCGATGGCGGGCTCCTTCACCAGGTCTTCCACCACTTCGCGGTTCTCCACCTCGGCCAGGCCCAGCACCGTGTGCCATACGCCGTTCTCTTCCCTCATGTCGGCAATCACGCGGGCCAGGTTGGACAGTTTCTTCGCGTACTTGTCGCGGGTCCATTCGTTGGCGCCGTCGGGCAGGTATTCATAGTCGTTTTTGCCCTGGTCGTGGGTGGTATTGAACAGATTCTCAACATTGTAGAACCCGATGACCTGCTTACCGCCCTTCTTCTTGGCGCAGGCCTGCCCGGGCATAAGCATGAGGGCGGCCGCAAGAATCAGAAAACACTTTCTCATTTACTTCAGGTTCCAGAAATTGTTGTCCTTGGGATGCTCCGCCTTCACTTTGGCGGCCGTCTCGGACGGAAGATTGGCAAAGAACGTGATGCCTGTCTTTTCTTCCAGTTCCTTGATGGGGAGGGCAAACTGCTTCAGCGTGGAAGGCTGGCCCTGATAGTCCTTGTGGTCGAAATAGAAGGCGGCTCCGATATAGGAATTCCCGCTCAGTCGAAGGAGGGCCTTGAAGAAGGCGTTGGGGATGGAGACCTGCTTGCCGTTGTTGTCCTTCCGGTATTCGATGGGTTTGTCCACCATACAGCCGGTGACCACATAGAGGGTGTCCGTGCTGTTGGAAGCCGCGCTCCAGGTGCGGACGGCCGATTCAAGGTCTTCCCACGGGCCGGCGTTGAAGGCTTTGTCGGCCAGTTGAGGGGCGATGTTGGTGAAATAGAACGTCTGCTCATTCATCTTGGTGGAAGCCAGGCGGTCGGCCGAGGGAAGCTGGTGACCGCGGTTGTACTTGGCGCCGCCTTTCCCATCATCATAGATGTTCCCCGCCTTGAAATAGGCCGGCTGGGCGTCTTCCGCCACAAACGGATCAAAAGCCCACTTGTCCGTACGCTGGACCGTCTTCTTGGTATAGAGGTCATTGAGCGGGTATGCCACCCACAGGGCCACCATGTTGCCGCTGTCGTACAGGAAGGAATAGTTGCGGTAGTTCTTGTCGCCGATGGGAGCGGTGTGGACATGATAGTTGGAAGGGTCCTTCACGGCCGGAAGTTCCATCCAGGCGGGAACACTCTTGTACTCGTCGCCGAAATCGTCCTTCACGATGACTTCCTTGTTCTCCGTGATGAGGAGTTTCTTGATTTCCCAGGTGGGAGTGGTTTCCGAAGTGCTCTTATAGGTAAAAGCCACCTGGATGATTTTGTCCTTGAATTTCTTAAGGTCGATGTCGCCGGAAGACTGGAACTCGAAGGACTTGCCGGAGGTCATGTTGGGGATGGCCACGTTCTCCCAGGTTTCTCCCTTGTCGGCAGAAATTTTCAGGCCGATGAACTTGCTCAGGTCTTTTTCGTCGTTGGTGTAATTGAGGGCATGGTCGAAACGGAGGTACAGTTGATTGTGCCCTTTGAGGTTGATGCGGGGGGAAACCAGCCAGCTCTCGGTCTTGTAGCGCTTTTGCGTGGCGCTCACATAGGCCTGCGCCACCACTCCGTACTCGGGGTGGGCCGCATTGGTGGACCAGATCTCTCCGGGGAAATCGCCCTTGTCCTTGTCTTCCACGACGAATTCGCCCATTCCCTTGGTGAAGTCCACCGACAGGACAGGGTCGCCCTGGACAATGGGCGGATCGTCCTCCTGCGCGGCAGAAGAGGCCGCCTGCACCACCGTCAGTTCCGCCGAGGTGGTGGTTCCGGAGATGGCGAAGATGACGGACCCCTTCCGCTCCGTGCCATAGTTCGGCTGCACCGTGAGCGTGACGGACTGGTTGTCTCCGCCCTTGCCCACCGCCGGGGAAACGCTGATCCAATCGGCATTGTACGTGGCCGTCCAGGACAGACTGGCCGACAGGCTGATGGTCTGAGTACCTCCCTCTTCCCCGAAGGAAAGGGATGATTGTCCGCTGATACGGATAGAAGGCGTCACCGGGGCGTCCGGTTTGTTGCAGGCACCTGCCAGAAAGGCGGCCAATCCCAAAAGGGCTATCAATCTTAGCTTCATCGTGATGTGTTTTGTACTAACCTACAAAGATATAAAACTTCTTCGCATAAAAAAAGCCCGTGGCTCGGTGATGAGCCTCGGGCTTTTCAATGTTTGCAGGAAGCGGCTTACTTGGTAGCCTGGATTCCGAAAACGAGTGCGCGGAAACCGGTATTGGTACCTTCGCAAGTCTCCACTTTCACAGCGGTATCGGCAGCCAGGGCCGTCTCGAAAGCCATTTCATACTTATCACTGTCCGTGACCGTGATGGTATAAGGAGAATTGCTGGTAGCACCGTCATTGGCGGCGACGTCCTGTGTGCCGATGACGTTCTCACCCACGCTGAACTTCAGCGTAGCGGGGTTGCCTTTCCAGGCCACGGCGTAATAGGTCACCTTCTTGGTGCCGGCAGGCAGGGTGATGGTGGCATCACCATACTTTTTGCCGGTGCCGAATTTCAAGGAGAACACATTCTCATAGGTGCTCTCGCCCAGCGTGACATTGATTACGCCATCGTCATAGCAACTGGTACCCAGTGCATAAGTGACATTGGTATCGAACGCGCCAAGTTCTCCGCTGGGATCTTCGGGATCCTCAGGATCCTCGGGATCTTCGCTGCCGCCTTTCTCCAGGCTCCAGAAGAAACCGCCGTTAATCTGAGGCGTTCCCTTGTAGGTGGACTTGGGGCCGAAGACGGTAAGGATGTCACCCACTTCAATGCCTTCGGCGGCGACAACACCCTTACGGGCGTCACCGGAAGCGCCTACACCCGGATAGCAGCCATAGATATAGAGGTCGTTGGTGCCGTCGGTGATGTAGATGTTGCCATAGGTATCGTTGGCGATGGACTTCACTTCGCCGGTCACACGGTAGTAACCGCCGTCTGCAGCAGCGAGGATGGTAGGAATGTCGGCCTCGGTCACAGGCGTGGATTTCTCCAGCTGGCCGCCGGTCATCTGGGCGTTGCCCTTGTATTCGCCACGGTTTCCAAGGAGGGTCACGATATCGCCCACCTTCAGGCCGGAAGCCTCGAAGTCACCCTTGGAGCCGATGCCATAGACATAGGCTTCACCGCTGTAGTCCTTGATGTTTACGTTTCCGTAAGAAGGATTGGCCACGCTGGTGATGACACCGGTGACACGGTAAACGGTGCTGCTCACAGGAGCGGCCAGGAATTCGGCCACGCTGGCGTCGATGATGGCACCCTTCTGGGAGATGGCGAGTTCGGCCGTGTAGTCCTTCTTGCCGTCGGTAGTGGAGAAGGTAACGGTAGTTTCACGGTCTCCGCCTTCGTTGGCAGCAGCGGTCAGGACAACCACGTTGTCGCTGATGGAACTCACACCCAGCCAGGACTTGGCGTCCTCGGGAATGGTCAGGCCGATGTTGTTGCCCTTGTTGGCCAGCGTAACGGTGATGTCGCCGCCTTCCTTGGGAAGGGTGGCATCCTCGGGATCGGTGGATTCGACCTTGATGAGGGACTTGGAGATATTGACAACCGTCACGTCAACCAGTTCGACGGTCCCGTTGTAAGTGGTTTTGGGACCTTCAACGGTGATTTCGTCACCTACCTCGAGACCCCAACTGAGGAAGTTCTTGGTAGCGCCCTTGGCATCCAGCGTACCATAGATGTAAACCTCACCGGTCGCATCCTGGAGGTACCAGTTGCCATAAGTGGTATTGACAATTTTGGTAACGACACCGGTAACACGGTAGTTCTTGCTGTCGGGACCGGAAATGACCTCGGCGCAAGTGGCGTTGGAAACGGTGGCCAGACCCTGGATGACATTGATGCGCTGCGTTTTTCCTCCGCAAACGATCTGGAGTTCGCTGGTGCGTCCGTCAAGGGTTTTCTCTGCAGAGAAGGTAACCGTAACTTCACCGGCTGCACCGGAGAGGGTGGAAGCCGTGAGCCAGGTAGGAAGTTCCGCCATGACGGGGGCTTTCTCGGTGCCGATATTCACGGCCTTGGCAAAAGCCCAACTGTCCGTTGCGGTAATGGTCAGACTGGCAGTACCGCCATCGACAGGCAGGGAGACGTAGGAGGTGGAAACCTTTACCTCGTCCAGATAGTGCTGATCGGCTTCTTTCTGGCAGGCGGTCAGAAGAGCGGCGCCTGCAAAGAGAGTTGCAATGATATACTTGAGTTTCATATTGTTATGCCGATATTAGATTAGTTGAACAGATATTTGATACCGATGGAGGCATACCAGCACTGGGACAGGGAGTGGTTGGAAGTCCAGGTCTGGGTGCTGCCGCTGATGGCGGAAGGAGTGGAATAAGTGGCATAACCCTGAGCATCTACGCCCTCATACTTGAGGATACGGGCGTCGGTGATGGACGGATTCATATACTTGGCCACGCCCCAGCTGCTGTTGAACAGGTTCAGCAGGTTCTTGATGTCGAAACTGAGCTGCAGGGTGTTCTTGGTCTGGCCGATCTTCACGGTGAAGTCGTGCTTGTAGCTGAAGTCAACGCGGTGGACCCAAGGGCTGTACACGCTGTAAGCCTCGGCATACTGGCCCTGGTGCTTGCTCAGGTAACTGTCCTTGTGGACATAGTCCATGAAGCGGTTGGCGTCGTCCTGGGAGACGAAACGGAACTCCTTGTTGGCCACCTGGTCATCCGTAGGGATGTAGAGGGCGTCGTAGTTGTAACCGTCACCGTTCATGTCGTTCACCATCATGTAGGAGTAGTTGTAACCGCCCTTCCAGGCCTCGTAGATGAGGGAGAAGTGGTTGCCGCTCCTGTCATGAGCCGTAGCGGAAGCGACCACGCGGTCCGGCGTCACATACTGGGAGTTGTGCAGCGGAATGTAGTTGGGGCCTTCGGAGGTAGGAACATACGTGAAGGCCGACTCGGCGGCGGAACCCGGCATACCGGTGATTTCCTTGTTCACGGTATGGGTGTAAGCGGCCATGAGGCTGATCCACTCGGTAGGCTGCATGTTCATCGTCACATTGGCGCTCCAGCCATAGCCCTTGCTGGTGTTCTCCAGGACGAAGGCACTGTAGTTGTTACGATAACCGGCAGGATAGATGGGACGGTTGTCGGCGCCGTTGAAGCGGGCGAAGCCGCCTACGTTAGGAATGCTCCAGTCGGAGATGGACACGGCGTTGATGGTCTTGTTGAAGATACCTTCGGCCGTAATGCTGAACGGGAAGGAGGTAGGGAAGGTGTAGTCGATGGCGAGGGAGGTCTTCCAAACCTGCGGCATACGGAACCGAGGATCCACGGCGCAAATACCATTGCTGGCCTTGCCGTCTTCCGGAGAAACCGTGCTGGGGAATCCCATGCCGATGAGTTTGTTGTAGAGAGCTTCAACCGTGGCCTTGCCATTGGCGTCCGTCACCAGACCGCCAGCGAACTGGTTCATATCGGTCTGGGTAGCACTGTTCTTGCCCGTAGCGTTGAGCTTGGCCTGGAACTGTACCAGACCGCCGTTGGTAGGCATGTTGGTGAAGAACACCAGCGGCAGACGGCCGCTGAACAGGCCGGTACCGCCGCGCACCTTCAGGCTCTTGTTGCCAAGGACATCCCAGGTGAAACCGACGCGGGGAGAGAAGGTCACCTTGGAGGTAGGCCATTTGCCGGTATCGATATGCGTTTCCTGATAGTTGTAAGCCTTGGGATAGAACGTAAGGTCTTGGATGGCCTTGTTGGTCAGGAGGTCACCGTTGTTGAAGAACAGGCCGTCCAGACGGAGACCGTAAGTAAGTTTGAAGCGGTCGGTGGCGTTCCACTCATCCTGGGCATAGATGCCGGCCTTGTAGAACTGCACGCGGGCGGCAGGGGCCTTTTCACCGTCGTAACCATAGGTGAGGCAAACCACCTCGGGAGCGGCACCGTTGAGGAAGTCGCTCACGGAATTGTAGCGATAGTAACCGCTGCCGTTACGCATGTACTGGTTGTCGGCCATCTGATACTCGAAGTTGATGCCTCCGGTGATCTTGTGATTGCCAAGATAGTAGGTGA
>Ga0247608_10002301_pt1 | contig 24217 bp, 14 predicted proteins | sample 176DNAGHGlowgp2_FD_193490 | JGI IMG/M metagenome (GOLD analysis project Ga0247608, IMG submission 193490) | Sheep rumen microbial communities from Palmerston North, Manawatu-Wanganui, New Zealand - 1766 DNA GHGlow gp2 | ecosystem: Host-associated > Mammals > Digestive system > Stomach > Rumen ... | reverse complement strand
TGCCAATGACAGCCACGATGTCGGCCACGTCGACAGTGCCGTCATCGTTCACGTCGCCCTTCTTGGGTTCACTGCTACCACTCTGCGCAAAGGCATTCACGCACAGCAGCACTGCTGCGAGCAACATCAGGAATCTTGTCTTCATTGTTCTTGTTGTTTTAATGTTATAGTTTTTTGTTTTATCTTCTTCTTGCTTAGGAGCGCGGGAGGTCACCCGTTCTACGCGTGAGGATGCGCGCGTTCCCATTTTCGCTTGCAAAGATACTGTTTTTTTTGAAAAAGCACAAGTAAATATTAGTCTATTTCAGCCCATTTCGCGATAAAAGGAAAAAATCCTACTGTGGTTGGAAAATTGATGGTTGAATAACCACATCTTCTATCGCAATAGAACAATGCCTAAGGCATCTTTCTCCGCAGTCAACCGCGCAGCATGAAAATTTCGGGCTGCGCGGTTGCGCCCGCTCGGTCGGATTTGCATAGATGCAGCGTTAGTTGTCCAGACCGTCAACCAGGCAGAGCAATGCCACAAGCGAGGCATTCCAGTTGATGGCAATCTCGTTGGAGGCGTAAGATGATGTAAGGTCGAGATAGGACTCGTCGGCACAGTCGGAGGGATAGGTGAGGGCGGCGGAAGCCTTGTCCTGCTGTCCGGGGTTGGGTCCACCAACGAGCATACCAGGGAAGGGAGCCGCGACGTTGTCGGCTTCCGAGAGGCGGTGGTGGGGGTGCATGGGACTCTTGTCGCCAAAGCCTGTCACGAAGCAGTAGCCAGTAGCGTTGCGCCCCAGCAGGTAGTCGACGTTGCCCAAGGCGTGGGCGCGGTATTTGCTGGTGCCTGTCAGCCTGTCGGCCAGTAGCAGGGCAAAGGCCTGACAGCAGCATTTCTCGGCCAGGCATCCCCAGCCGAAGTCACTGGCCTTGTTGCCAAAGGGCGACTGGAACGACGAGGCGTCAACGCCCGCCACGGCTTCCTCGCAATAGTCCATGAGCTGGCTCTTCATAGGCTCGAAGAGCACGCCCTGCCCGTCGGCCAGCCACTCCATGGCGCCCAGCGAGGCCACATTGCCCCAGGTGGGGGCTGTGAAGCGCTGCGGCTGATGGCTGCGGGCGTCGTCGAGGTAGCACTCCTTGCCCGTGAGGCGGTAGAGGGCCGACGCTGCCCAGAACAACTCGTCGGAGGCGTTGCCATCGCCATACTCGCCGGTGCTGATGGCGGGATTCTGTAGCTGCTGCTGGCGATAGTAGGCCGTGGGGTTGGCCTTCGCCCACTGGTAGGCCCTCTCGGCCATGGCTGCTGCCTGTGCCGCAAAGCCGGGATAGTCGGTCTGGAAAGGCTCGAAGAGCCGCGCTGCGTCGGCCATGACGGCTGCGAAATCGAGGGTGGCCGTGACGCTCTTGGCTACCACATAGCGCGGCTGCTGGCAGTCTGCCGGCATGACGAACCCTTCGAAGTTGGGCGTGGTGAGCTTGTGGTACACGCCACCGTCGAAGGGGTCTTGCATGGCCATGAGCCAGCGCAGGTTGAACATCATCTCGTCGAGCAGGTCGGGCGTGAGGTTGTCGCTCTCGGGTATGTTGGTCGACAGCCGCGCGAAGTAGTCTTTTTGCTGCTCGTAGGCGGCCATCATGAGGCCTATGCTGAAGGCCGAGTTCACCACGTACTTGTTATAGTCGCCCGCGTCGTACCAGCCCAGAGGAGCACTCACCACGCTACCTGCCGGGCGCAGCGGCGAGGCTGCCGAGTTATGCACCAGCACGTGGCGGTCGGCATGGCCCAGGGGCCGGTTGTAGTCACCACCCCGGTCGATGGCAACGCCCGAGCGCATGAGATAGAACAGGCGCAAGGCCGACGTGGCTATGTCGTGGTAGGCGTGGGTGGCCACGCGCAGCGTGCAGCGCTCGCTACCCAGGCTCACCTGATAGTCGCCGGTGTGGGGCAGTGTGCCGAAGCTTACTACGTAGCGGGTCTTGCCCGACAGCGGCGACACGGCCTTGCGTACAGAGCGGGGCTTCACCGTGAGACCGCTTGACGACGTGACGCGCAACCTGCCCTTGGGGTTCGCGCCCTCTACTACGACCACTGTCTGCTGCGTGGGCAGGATGCCCACCTGGTTGCGGCGTATGGCCACACCATCGCTGGCTTGTGCGCCCAAGGCTTGGACGGCAAGCATAAGGGTTAGAATGACTGTTCTCATGGCTGTGGGGAAAGGGTTTGGCGGGCTTGTTCCTGTACAGTTATCACACGGTCGCACCACTCGTCGAAGTCGGGTTCCTCGACCTGAAGCTCAGGGTGGCTCAGCATATAGGCAACACTGCGGCGCACGCCCTCGTCGAAGCGAGTGGTGGCTTGCCACCCTGGCACGGCACGCTTCACCTTGCTACAGTCGAAGACCACGGTGAGCGACTTGTCGCCAGTGAGATTGCCCTCAAACTGCCACGATGGGGGTGCCACGGCCGCGAGGAACGCCGAGGACACGTAGTAGGGCCTAAGCTCGACGCGTAGGGCCTGGGCCACACACTGGTACACCTGTGTCCAGGTGAGGCTTTCGTCGCTCATGATCTGGAAAGCCTCGCCAATGGCCTTGGGATTGCCTATCAGTCCTATGAAGGCGCGCGCGAAGTCTTCGTTCCAGGTCAGCGTCCAGAGCGACGAGCCGTCGCCCTGTATAATGACGGGCTTGCCATCGAGCATGCGCTTCATCACCTGCCACGAACCCTTGGGGCCGTGTACGCTCGTGGGCACATTGCGCTCGCAATAGGTGTGGCTGGGGCGCACGATGGTCACAGGAAAGCCCTCGTCGCGGTACTTGCGCATGAGCAGCTCTTCACAGGCTATCTTGTCGCGCGAGTACTGCCAGTGGGGATTGGCCAGGGTGGTGCCTTCGGTGATGACGTGGCTACGCGCTGGCTTGTTGTAGGCCGAGGCTGAAGATACGAACACATATTGGCGCGTGCGCCCACGAAACAGTCGGAGGTCGCGCTCCACCTGGCTGGGCACGAAGCCAATGAACTCGCAAACGGCATCGAACACCTCGCTGCCTATCTGGCGAAGCACCTCGCCTTCGTCGTTGATGTCGGCGATGACCTGCCTCACGCCCTTTGGAACGTCGTCTTTTCGTGTGCCACGGTTGAGCAGCCACAGGTCGTGTCCGCCATCGGCCAGCTGCCGGGTGACGGCACTACTGATGGTGCCAGTGCCACCAATTAGTAGAACTTTCATGTTGGGTATGTTTGTCGTTAGTTAAGAATTGCAGCACAGCAACATTGGCCTAATAGCCTTCCTCCGGCTGTACTTCTTGTTTATAGACGCATATATATAATAAAGGTAACAAACAAGGGGACGTTAATAATTACTAATTTCGCTTCCATAACCAACCCTCCACCTCCGCTTTGACTATATCATAGGTGTTTAGGGCGGTGCCTTCAGAATACTGATAGGAACCTTGCAAAGATTGAGGGCTATCCAGTGCCTGGGCGATTCGATGCTGAAAAGACTGCCCTCCGCTCACTTGGTGTAAGCGGAGGGCAATCTCGTCTATATGGCCACAAAAGGGCTTGAGGGTTAGAGCTTCTGCTCCACCTCAATCTCGGTGAAGGTCTCGATGATGTCGCCCACGAGTATGTCGTCCCAGTTCTGCAGCGAGATGCCGCACTCCAGTCCTGTGGCCACCTCCTTGGCGTCGTCCTTGTAGCGCTTCAGTGCCTCGATATTGGCGGTGTGGATGACAATGCCGTCGCGTATGAGGCGTGCCTTGTCCTTGTTGTGCACCTTTCCGTCGGTGACAAGGCCGCCAGCCACGGTGCCCACCTTCGAGATCTTGAACACCTGCTTCACCTCTATCTCACTGGTCACGATCTCCTTCTTCACCTTGTCGAGCATGCCCTGCATGGTGGACTTCACCTCGTCGATGGCATCGTAGATAATGCTGTAGGTGTTGATTTCCACGCCCTCGCGCTCGGCCAGCCGTCGTGCGTCTGCCGAGGGCCTGACCTGGAAGCCCACGATGATGGCGTCGGAGGCAGATGCGAGCATGACGTCGTTCTCGGAGATCTGTCCCACGGCCTTGCTGATGACGTTGACCTGCACCTTCTCCGTTGACAGCTTGATGAACGAGTCGGAGAGTGCCTCGATGGAGCCGTCGGTGTCGCCCTTGACTATGATGTTGAGTTCGTGGAACTCGCCGAGGGCTATGCGGTGGCTGATGTCGTCGAGACCGAGGGTCTTGGTGGTACGCAGGCTCTGCTCTCGCTGCAGCTGTGTGCGCTTATTGGCTATCTCGCGTGCCTCCTGCTCGGTTTCCATGACGTGGAAGGTGTCGCCAGCGGTAGGTGCTCCGTTGAGTCCGAGTATGATGGCTGGCTCTGCCGGGCCGGCCTGCTCTATGCGCTGGTTGCGCTCGTTGAACATGGCCTTGATGCGTCCGTAGCTTGTTCCTGCTATTACGATGTCGCCCACCTTGAGCGTGCCGTTGCTCACGAGCACTGTGGACACGTAGCCGCGACCCTTGTCGAGCGACGACTCTATGATAGAGCCGGTAGCCTTGCGGTTGGGATTGGCCTTGAGGTCGAGCATCTCGGCCTCTAAGAGTACCTTCTCTAACAGGTCGTCGACACCAATGCCCTTCTTGGCCGAGATTTCCTGGCACTGGTATTTGCCTCCCCACTCCTCGACGAGCAGGTTCATGTTGGCCAGGTCCTCGCGTATCTTGTCGGGGTTGGCGCCTGGCTTGTCTATTTTGTTGATGGCAAAGACCATGGGCACGTTGGCCGCCTGTGCGTGGGCAATGGCCTCCTTGGTGGTGGGCATCACTGAGTCGTCGGCGGCAATGATAATGATGGCTATGTCGGTGACCTGTGCACCACGGGCACGCATGGCGGTGAAGGCCTCGTGGCCTGGGGTGTCGAGGAAGGTAATCTCCCGGCCATCGGGCAGCTCCACGCTGTAGGCACCTATGTGCTGGGTTATTCCTCCGGCCTCGCCGGCTATGACGTTGGTCTTGCGTATGTAGTCGAGCAGCGATGTCTTACCGTGGTCCACATGTCCCATCACGGTCACGATGGGTGCGCGGGGCTTGAGGTCGTTCTCATCGTCGGCCTCCTCGTGGATGGCGTTCTGCACCTCGGCCGACACGTACTCTGTGGTGAATCCGAACTCCTCGGCCACGATGTTGATGGTCTCGGCTTCGAGGCGCTGGTTGATGGATGCCATGATGCCTATCGACATGCAGGTGCCAATGACCTGGTTCACGCCCACGTTCATCATCGTGGCGAGCTCGCTGACGGTGACAAACTCGGTGAGCTTGAGCACCTTCGACTGTGCTGCCTCCTGGGCCATCTCCTCCGACAGGCGCTCCTGCACGGCATCGCGCTTCTCGCGACGGTACTTGGCACCCTTCTTGTTCTGGCTCTTCGACGTGAGGCGGGCCAGTGTCTCCTTCACCTGGCGGGCCACTGCCTCGTCGTCGACCTCGAGCGCCTTCTGCACCTGGCGGTTCTTCTTCTTGCTCTTGCCGCTACCCTGCGCCTGCTGGGCCTGCTGGCGCTGGTCGCTGTCGCCGCCCTTGCCTTTCTTCTTGCTCTTGCTGGCCTCGCCCTGCCGAGCCTCGGCCTCAATGTCGACACGCTCCTTGCCTATGCGCACGCGCTTCTTCTTCTCGCCGCTGCCGCTGCGCTGCTGGGCCAGCTTCTCCTCACGCTCCTTGCGCTTCTCCTCCTTCGACTTCTTCTTCGGACGGGTGCTCTGGTTGATGGTGGAGAGGTCGATCTTGCCCAGCACGTTAACCTTCGGGGCCAGCTTGGCCTCGCTCTTCAGGGTAAACACCTTAGGGCCTTCCGGGGCAGCCGTAGATGCCTTCTCGGCAGTGGGGGCAGCTGTGGTAGCCTTGCTTGCAGGAGCTGTCGCTGCCTCAGCCTTGGCAGCAGTGGCCGGGGCTGTGGGCTGGCTGCCGGCCTTGGTGGCGGCCTTGGTGGCGGCCTTGGCCGCTGGGGTGGCAATGGCCGGGGCGGCGGGCTTGGCCTCCTTCTGGGCCGACGGCGTGGATGCTGGCTCCGTGGCGGGCTTGGCAGGCGCTGCGGCAGGCTTGGCAGGCGCTGCGGCGGGCTTCGTCTCGACAGGCGCGTCGGCCTTCGGCTTGGTGGCCTCGGCTGCGGGAGCGACTGTCGGCGCGGCTGCTGGCTCTGCGGCGGGCTTGGCCGTCGTTGCGGCAGGTTTCTTGAGCAGGCTGTCCAGGTCTATCTTGCCTAATGGCTTGAACTGCTGGCGCACGCTCTCTGAAGGCTCCACCACCTCGGGCTTGGCCTTCTTCTCTTCTTTCTTCTTCTCCTTCTTGGGGAATATCTTCCCTGCCTCGGCCTTGACGTCCTTGTCGCGCTTGAACTCGCTCACAAGGGCGGCATACTGGTCGTCGCTAATCTTGGTCGACAAGTTAGCATCCTCCTTCACCTCGCCCAGGCTGCGCTTGTTGCGCAGAAAGTCGACAGCCGTCTGCAGGCCGATGTTAAGCTCTGATAATACTTTATTTAATCTAATTCCCATATTCGTTTGTTTGGGGAGTTGTTGAGTTCAGAAGTTCAGGAGTGCAGGCCATCGTCTGCCTTGAACTTCCGTAGTCTTTCCTACGTTGCAAGAGCATTGTCTGTGCTTCGGCCTCTGGCGGTTAGCCCAGGCAGAACCCCTGAACTCCTATACTCCAATTATCTTATTCAAATTCAGCCTTGAGCACGCGCAGCAGCTGGTCTACGGTCTCCTCCTCGAGGTCGGCCTTCTCGATGAGCATCTCGCGCGGGGCGTTGAGCACGGCCTTGGCCGTGTCGAGTCCAATGCCCTTGATGGCGTCGATGACCCACTGGTCTATTTCGTCGGCAAACTCGTCGAGGTAGATGTCTTCGTCTTCCTCGGAGTCGCTCACCACGCGGAACACGTCGATGGTGTGCTCGGTGAGCATGGAGGCGAGCTTGATGTTCATGCCGCCCTTGCCAATGGCCAGGCTCACCTCCTCGGGCTGGAGATAGACCTCGGCCTTGTGGTTCTCCTCGTCGAGGGTGAGGCTCGACACCTTGGCCGGCGACAGTGCACGCTGTATGAAGAGCTGCACGTTGTTAGAGTAGTTGATCACGTCGATGTTCTCGCCGCCCAGCTCGCGCACGATGCCGTGGACACGGCTGCCCTTCACGCCTACGCAGGCTCCCACCGGGTCGATGCGGTCGTCGTAGCTCTCCACAGCCACCTTGGCGCGCTCGCCCGGCATACGGGCTACGCGCTTGATGGTAATCAAGCCGTCGTTGATCTCGGGCACCTCGGCCTCAAGCAGCCGCTCGAGGAACACGGGGCTGGTGCGGGAGAGGATGATGCGTGGGTTGTTGTTCTCGTTCTGCACCTCCTTGACAATGGCGCGCACTGTCTCGCCCTTGTGGTAGGTGTCGTTGGGTATCTGCTCGCTCTTGGGCAGGTGCAGCTCGTTGCCCTCGTCGTCCATGAGCAGCACCTCGCGCTTCCACATCTGGTACACCTCGCCAGAGACCACCGTGCCCACCTTGTCCTTGTACTTCTGGTAGAGCGAGTCGTGCTCCAGTTCGAGAATCTTAGAGGCCAGCGTCTGGCGCAGGTTGAGTATGGCGCGGCGGCCAAACTTCTGGAACTCCACCTGCTCCGACACCTCCTCGCCCACCTCGTAGTCGGGCTCTATCTTCTGCGCGTCGGTGAGCGAGATCTCCTTGTTCTCGTCCTGCACCTCGCCGTCGGCCACAACCACGCGGTTGCGGTAGATTTCGAAGTCGCCCTTGTCGGGGTTCACAATCACGTCGAAGTTCTCGTCGCTGCCATACATCTTGGCGATGACGTTGCGGAAGCTCTCCTCGAGCACGCTCACCAAGGTGGTGCGGTCTATGTTCTTCGTCTCCTTGAATTCCTGAAAGGTCTCGATCATCGACGGACCTTTCGCATTTTTCCTTGTTGCCATGTATATAGTTTTTATTCCTTGTCAAAGATTAGCATGTCCCATGCACACAAAGTCACTTGAACGCCAGCAGGTACTTCACCGACTTGACGCCCTCCATGGTGTACTCATGGTCCACGTCTACGGTCACAGGCCGCTTCTTGCCCTCGGGGCGCTGTTTCTCCTGTACCGTCACCACAAAGCGATGGCCGTCGGCCACTGCTTCCTTCAGCACGCCGTGCAACTTGTTGCCCTCCTGGTCGACCACCTCCACGGTGTCGCCCACGTGGCTCTCGTACTGCTGCCACACCTTGAAGGGCTGGCCTATGCCGGCCGACCCCACCTCAAGCTCGTAGTCGCCAAGCTCGTCGCCCAGACGCTCCTGAAGAAAACGGCTCAGCGAGGCGCAGTCGTCAATCCACACGCCGTCGGCATGGTCGATCTCTATGACGATGCGGTCGTCGTCGCCGAAAACAATGTCAACCAGGAAGTAGTCGCCCTGGCGCAGCCACTCCTCTACTAACTCTGTTAGAACCTCTTTACTTATCATTAGTTTCTGTCGTATTTAAAATGAAATGAGGAGCTTCGGAAAGCCCCTCATTCCACTGAACGGTTGCAAAGGTACGGCTTTTTTACGAAACAGCCAAATATTTGCGGCGATTTTTTCAATGGCAGCGCAAGAATTTCGTACTTACATGGATTAGCCTTCCTAATTCCATGCCAGCCGTCACGCTCTAAGTTACAGCCTCCCCCTCCCCTTGAGGGGCGAGGAAAGCCGCGGGGAAAGCGCCGGTCGCAATGAGGCCTCACCCAAACCCCTCCCCTTCAGGACAAGGCGCGAAAAAAAGAGCATCTGCGTCTCGCAGATGCTCCTTTTCAAAATGTGTTGTCGTATTACGTTTGTATTTGATGCCTGTGATTAGTACCACACAACGCTCCTGTTGCCTACCCAATCCTTGAAGGCGGGATAGATGTTCTGGATAGCCTTGCGCTCGTTGCACCACTTGTAGCGAGTCTCCACGCAAATCTTCTCAGGAGCCTCGCCGGTCTCCACGCCGAGGGTAATCAGACCCTGTGGGGTCTCCACGTCGACGGGGATGTTCTTGTAGCTGTAGGTGCCGTCCCAGACAGCAGGTCCAAGGTCGAGGCAGAACTGCACGGGAGCCTTCGAGACGGTGCCCTCGTTGGTGTTGACCATGGTCGTGGTGCTTACACCGAAGAGCTCGTGAACCTCCTTGCCATTGGCCTTGCCACCGATGTAGAGAGGCATGGTGCCGCCAGCGGCCTGCAGGGTGATGTGAGCGATGAGCCTGTTAGCGTTCTGCTCTTGAACATACTCGTTTACCAAGGCCACGTCGAACACTACGTCGTTGTAGTCGAAGTCGCTACCAGTGGAAGCCGACAGGTCCTCGGCGATGATACGGCCTTTCTGCAGGAACTCTGCGGGGCTGATGCGGACAATCCAGTCGGTGAACACCCAGTCGCGGGCAACGTCCATGTTGCGGTTGGCCTCCTGGCCCGTGGGATGGGTGGCATAGAAGTCGAAGCCTACGTAGTAGTAGCCTGCCAGCGAGGGATCAATCTCTGCGCCGGGGATGATAATGTACTCATTGTGGTACTTCGAGTCGGTGGTGTTGTGATAAGCGAAGTCGTAGGTTCCGCTGTTATACATGAAGGTGTGGCCCACGATGGTGTTCCACGACGAAGAGTGGTCGCCATTGTTGAAGTCGTTGGCGTGCTCCCAGGCACCAACCAGATTTCCGTTGGCGTCGATGCTGCCCTCGCCCTTGAGCACCTGCAGGTGATTCATGTGGTCGGAACCTTTCACGTCGCCGTTGGCGCCGTCCTTATAGACATCTTCGCCCTTCCAGACCTCGGTGATGAAATAGTCTGTCCAGATAACATTGTTCTGGTTCACGGCGCCCTCGCGCTCCTTGTTGAAGTAGTTGAACACCAGCTGCTGCTCATTGGCGTTAACAGTGGGGTCGTTGAGGTTCTTGGGCACAGCCACGCTGCCACCAATGCCATTGCCAGTGCCCCACTCGTTGCGGTTCACGTTGGCAGCACGGGTTTCGGTCATGTTCATGGGCTTAACGTTGGTGAAGCCCCAGTTCTGGTCTTTTGCAATCTCGCCGAACTGAGCCACGAACTCAGCCTGGAACTTCTCCTGGGGAGTGCTGGGCTGATAGAGCGTCTCGTCGTGAGAGCAACTTGTCATGGCAGCCACCATAGCTACTGCTGCCACGCCTGTCATCAAATACTTTTTCATAATCGGTTGAATTTTGGATTTGTTTAAATAATATTTAGGTTGATTATTCTTTATGCTTACGATCTATAGTTGATAATAGCGTTCTATTCCCTCTATAGCTGACTAATCGGTTGCAAAGATAGAGAATAATTTTCTAATAACGCACAATTTTAGCTTAATTTATGTTAATACACGCCAATTATTGTTCTTTATCGGCATGGCAAGCGTGGAAGCTATCGCGATAGTAAAAACTGCCAACGCTCACTCTCAGCAGCAAATCCGGCCAAATGGAGGATAGCAGCGGCAGACAAGTGGCTTTCCTAACCCTTGAGGGGCGGGGTGTGCCTTTCTCCATTCCGTCTATAATATAATTAGGTGTAAGCCGAGGCAAAAAAAGTCAAAGCCTGACGCTCCCGCGCAATAGTCAGTGCTTTAGCAAAAATAGTCAGTGCTTTAGCAAAAATAGTCACTGACTTTTGCGCGAAAGTCAGTGCTTTTTGTCGGCCATCGCCAACGTGCAGTGCAACAGCGAGTTAGTGTACCACCCCAGCCACCACTATTTATACAGCGTCTATCCTATCCGAACGGTTGGCAACCTCTATTCCTGTCGCAAAACGACGGCCAGCAACAGTAACTACTCTGTCATATCTTGCTGAATGGTCGCTTCGCTCAAAATTATAAAAAAATTATTCGGAAAATTATCTAAAAAAGCAGTTTCTGCATAGTTCTTATAATTTTTGATTTAATTTTCTTATAATTTTGAGGCCATAGGCCGACCAACGAGGAATGGCTGAGTAGCTACCAGCAACAGGCGAAAAGAGAAAAAGAAGTTAAAAAAAACATTTTCTTCGCCAAAAAAGCACAACGTATTGTTTTTTTTTGTAAATTTGCAACGTCAAAACTATAGACCAAAGAAATTTATTTAGCTAAATAGAATAAAATATGAAGACATCGAGACTTTTTATTGGGCTTGCTTTGCTATCGTTGGGAGTAACGTCGTGCAAAGAGGACTATTTTGACCAGGAGAAGTATGACGCATTGCTCAAGCAAAGCTTCCCCGTGAAGAATATCGACACCACCCACACGTGGGCCACGGTGGGCACAGCCACTGCCAACATCACCTTCAACGGCGACTATGGCAAGGACTACAAGGTGGGGGTCTACTTGGAGAACCCGCTGACGGCACAGAGCGTCACCTCGCTCTATTCGGGCAACATCAGCAGCGGAGCCACCATCAGCGTGCCCGTGACCTACCCGCTCTACGTGCGCAATGTCTACGTGGCAGTCTTTGATGCCAAGGGCCATCGCCTGGTGCAGTCGGCAAGCATTGAAAACGGCAAAATCAACGCCACATTCGGCACCACGGCCAAGGCTACCCGTGCCGTGGAGAGCGCAGAGGTGTATCCGCAGTATGTCAAGACACTCAGCGACTACCTCAACCCAGTGGTTGTGCAGTGGGGCAATACGCTCAACACCATACAGATAAGCTCCATCGACGACATGAGGGGGTACACCGTGCTCACCGACCAGCTCATCACCAGCGGCACAAATCAAGGCAACCGCACGCTGAGCGACATGGTGTACTCCAGCGATGGCACATACTACCCCGGCCACAGCGACGGCAAGCACTTCCGCGTGCAGGCCTACTCGGAGGTAAGAGAGGTGTTCCACATCAATGGTGAATACGGCAAGGTCAACGACGCAGTAATCTTCGTGGAACAGGGAGCCAAGCTCCACCTCAACGGCAACACGCTCAACGGACCCACCATCGTGGTGGAGGGCGAACTCGTTATCGACGGCACTACCAACATGAGCAACGCCGGACGATTCGTGGTGCTCCCCGGAGGAAAAATCAGCGGTGCCAACGCAGTGGCCTACAACGTGAACAACGGCTCGGCGTGCTACAACGGCGGAACCATTGAGTTCCAGGGCGAACTCAACGTCAACGGCTCCGACTTCTACAACAACGGAACCATCAACGTCGACGTGCTGCGCAACACCAGCGGCGGCAAGTTCACCAACTTCGGACAGATTACCGCACGCACCAACATGCAGGCCGCCGACTCATACAACTCTACAGTCATCAACGGATGCTACATGCACTTCACTGAGAACGCCGGCATAGGTACCCTCACCATGCTCGACAACAGCCGGCTCGACGTCGACGGAAGGGCTGAGTTCAACATGGCACACCAGACACTCTACAACCTCAGCGAGATCAACGCCGGGGCACTCTACCTCAACTCTACCACCTTCGACGGCCCCACCACCGAGGGACAGTTCGCCGTCATCAAGACGCAGATGGTGTGGGTAAACCAGGGGGCAGACCTCGGAGTGAGCGGTAACCTCTACTTCGACTGGCTCATCGACGGACAGCTGTGCAACCACCAGGGAGAGCAGGACTACAACAGCACCGTGGACAACGGCTACACATCGCTGAGCTACATCAAGTCGCTCAACCTCAACCTCGTCAACGAGGCATCGGCACTCATCAGCATACCCGCAGGCGACTGCACTGGCGCAGGCTACAACCCCGGCGACGGGCAGCAGGAGGAAGAGGAGATACCCGTGCCGCAGGAGCAGCCACAGAGCTACCGATACTGCTTCGAGGATAACTTCCCCGAAATTGGCGACTACGACTTCAACGATGCCGTGGTCACAGTCACGCCCAAGATCAGCGGGCGCGAAGTGGAACTCAAGGTGACCATCGATGCCGTGGGCGCCACCGAGCAGCTCGGCGTGGCCTTCCGCGTCAAGGGGGTGTCCAGGGGCGATGTAGCATCGTTTGAGCAGGACGCACACTTCGACCAAGACATACCCGTCACCAGCTTCCAAATCATACCCGGCGAGGAGGGACTCATCGAAGAAGAGAATCTCACCCCAGGCCTCAACGACATAGTGGTCAAGATGACCAGCAACATTCACTGGGCCGTAGGACGCACATTAACCATGGGCGGCATGGTGGAGAACTACTTCTACAACACCGTAAGGCGCGGCGACCAGCTGAAAGCCTACCGCAACGACGTGGACAAGCCCACGGTGACCTATAAGTTCGTGCTCGGATCGGAAGACGCCGCCAACCAGTTCACACAGGAGAACATCGACGTGTTCATCGTCGAGGGATTCAACGGAGGATACTGGGAGGTGCACACCGTACCCTACAAGACCGACGAGCTGCTCGCCAGATACGCCTCCGGAGACAAGTCACAGTACGCCAACAACTTCCCATGGGCCATCTGCGTTCCAGGCAACTTCAAGTATCCCGTGGAGTGGCAGAACGTGGGCTTCAAGGAGAACGGTGTCATCACTGGTGCATACCAGACACCAGGACACTCCTTCGGAGAGTGGGCCGAAGACCAGACACAGGCCACAGACTGGTATCTCTATCCCACCGACGGTCTCGTCTACGAGTAGCCCTAAAAAGCAATACCATAACAGCTAAATATCAGTCGAGGGGGCGCAACACGCTATTGTGTTGCGCCCCCTCTCTCTAAACAAATCTCTCTATGTCTTTACCATACCACGTACTCCCGCCCGCCCTGTAAGCAAATGCCCCTCACGGGCTTGACCCAGGAGCGCGGGCGCCCTCGCCCGCAACCACGGCGGGCGAGACCAGTGCCTCCATGTGCCGACGGTCGGTCGACGGCCAGCACGCCGCGAGGACCAGGGCGAGCAGCAGCGTGAGGGCTGTGCTATATATATAATAAGGTGTAATCCGCTGTCTCTTCATTGTGGATGCTTTTCCTGTGTGCCACGTCATTCCAACCGCGACCGCACGTAATTTTCAGTTTAAAAATGTGGTCCAAAAGGGCACTTTTCTTGTTCTTCGCTTGCCTATTTGGCCATTATTGTGTAATTTTGCCCACTCAATAGGGGATCCATGCCGACAAGGCACTTTCCCCAAGCCATATAAGAAACGACATGAACAAATATGGAACCATACTCATTGTAGACGACAACACGTCTATCCTGACTGCGATGCGCTACCTGCTGGAAGGCACGTTTGAGCGCGTTCTGACGCTGCCCCAGCCCGACGACATCCTCAGGACGATGGCGCAGGAGCAGATAGACATCGTGGTGTTGGACATGAACTTCACGCTCGGCGTGAACAGCGGTCAGGAGGGCATGTTCTGGCTCCGCGCCCTACGCAAGCAGCACCCGCAGACGCCGGTTGTGCTGCTCACGGCCTACGCCGACGTGTCCCTGGCCGTGAAAGGCCTCAAGAGCGGAGCCGCCGACTTCGTCACCAAGCCTTGGGACAACGACGAACTCGTGCGCAAGCTCAAGGACGTGCTCGACATGCAACAAGAAATTGTCAGCCTCGACGAGGTAGAGAAGGAGCACATTCGTCGCACCATCGACCGCTGCCACGGCAACCTCACCCAGGCAGCCGAGCTGCTGGGCATCACCCGTCAGACTCTCTACAACAAGATGAAGCGGCTATGAAGCGAAGGGGGTAAGCCACAGCCAGACAGACCATTAGCCCCAGTAAGCACCAGGGAATGAAGAATTTACTACCCACCTTATGAGTGACCCCATTTACATAGTGATGGTGCTGGCCCTCGTGGCCTTGCTGGTGGGCTGGACCATTCGGCGCCAGCGCTCGCTTAAGCTTCGCGCCCACCTGATGGAGGAAGCCATGCGCAACCGCGACTTCACTTTCCGCCTGCCCACCAACGGACTGCTGCCCGGTGAACGCGCCATGCAGCAAACGCTCAACCAGATGAGCGAGACCATACGCCGACAGGTGAGCCAGAGCGAGGTGGAGGCCTGGGAGCGCCTCACCCGCGTGCTGACCCACGAGATGATGAACGCCACGGCCCCCATTACCAGCCTCAGCCAGTCGATGCTCAATCGCAACGACGTGAAGGGCACGTCCCTCGAGCCGGCCATCCAGGCCATCTACGACACCAGCCGCCACTTGAGCGACTTCGTGGCCAACTACCGCAAGATGACCGAGCTGGAGAAAGCCGTCGTGGCCGACGTGGCCCTCCCATCCCTACTCGACGACGTGCGCAGGGCCTACCCTGACCTGTTGTGGGAAGTCAGCGTGCCCGCTCCCGCCAAGGACTCGAATGTGCAGTTGGCTGCTGGCACGGTGGTAAGTGCCGACGCCGGCCTGCTGCGCCAAGTATTGATGAACCTGGTGAAGAACGCCGTCGAAGCCAAGGCCACGAGAATATTGGTCAAGCAGGTGGAGGAGCCCACTAACGACCAGCTGTTGACGCTCTACGTTGGCAACGACGGCCTGCCCATACCCGCCGAGAACCGCCAGTCGCTCTTCGTGCCCTTCTTCACCACCAAGCGCAGCGGAAGCGGCATCGGACTGTCGCTGAGCCGTCGGATGATGGTGCAGCAGGGTGGTATGCTCGACTTGGCCGAGAAGCAGCACGGCGGCTGTCGCGTAGGCTTCTTGCTTACCCTCTTGCGCCCGTCCAAGAGCCATCCACTGCTGTAGCCAAGGATACACCGACTACCGAAGAGCGCAACCACCAAGGCGGAGCACCCCATGGGCATGGGATGCTCCGCCTTGGCGATAAAGCAGTCTGTCTACCTGAAGTCGAAGCCTATGCGGAGGCCATCGTAGCTCTTGCTGATGTCGCCGATGGTGCCCAGCGTCTGGTTGCCGCTCATGGCGGCCAGTGTCTGGAACACTGTGAGCAGCTTAGAGGCCTCGAAGAGCAGCGCTATGCCGTCGGCGTTGCGCTTGGCATAGCAGTTGATGGTGAGCAGCAATCCCTGCATAGACACTTTCGAGCTGGCCTCGTCGTAGGTCCATCGCCCGCTCATCTGCTTGCCGAGGATGGTGGCCACGAAGGTGCCGTCGTCGGCAAAGGTGACGGCCGTGTTCTGGCTGTTGACACCCAGCTTCTGGTAGTAGGGCATCAGCTTCGACTTGATTTGCCCTGCCACCACCTCGCCTCCGGCCTTGGCCAGCAGCTTCTCGCTGGTGAAGGCGCAGCCGGGCTGCACGTAGCCCCACTGCCCCACGAGGTTTTGGCGCGTCACCTTTTGCGCGCCGATGACACTGGTTATCACATTGCCCAGCGAGCCGTTCTGCAGCACGCCCGAGAGCACGTCGCCCAAAACGCTTCCCGTGGAAGCACCGGCTCCGCCGCCGGCAGTGGTGCCACCGCCTGCAGGCATTCCACAACTTGTGACTACGGCCAGCAGGGCCGCCACACACATGGTCTTGATAGTCTTCATCTGTTTCATGTTTCGCATTGTTACTATACCTTATTATATTTTAGTTATCCGAATCGCCTTCTCACCCTATTCGGCGGTGGCGGCCTGCAAGGCCGCACAACAAACGAAAGGCATCGTGGCGCTCAGCCTCTATGGGCGCAGGCTACTCCTCGAAGGGCAGGCTCAGCTCGCCCGTACCGAGCAGGTTGTAGCTGCGTCGATGGATGGGGGTTATGCCCAGCTGGGCTATGGCCAGACGGTGGGCACGGGTAGGGTAGCCTTTGTTGCGTAGCCAGTCGTAGCCTGGGTACTCTTTGTCCATGAGGGCCATGTAGTCGTCGCGATAGGTCTTGGCCAGCACCGATGCGGCTGCAATGGACAGATACTTGCCGTCGCCCTTGACGATGCAAGTGTGGGGCAGGTCGCGGTAGGGCTTGAAGCGGTTGCCGTCGACGATGACTGCCTGCGGCCTCAGGCTGAGCTTGTCGAGTGCCCGGTGCATGGCCAGTATCGAGGCGTTGAGTATGTTCATGCGGTCTATCTCCTCAGGCGTCACCACCCCCACGGCCCAGCTCAGCGCGTCGCGCTCCACCTCCTGGCGCAGCTTATAGCGCTGCCGCTCGGTGAGCTGCTTCGAGTCGTTGAGCTTCTCGTTGGCATAGTCGGGCGGCAGGATGACGGCGGCTGCAAACACGCTACCGGCAAGGCAGCCGCGCCCAGCCTCGTCGCAACCGGCCTCTACCAGGCCCTCGTAGTAGTGATTTTCCAGCATGGGGAGGAAGTGGGATGTTAGCTTTATCGTGTGCAAAGTTACGATTTTAGCGAGAACAAAACAAAGAAAAACTTTCTTTTTTTGCCGAGAGGCCACAATTTGGCACCTTAGAGACACCAAGCAGCCACTTTTCGCCATTTCGCCTGCCCACAGGGCGAATAAATGGTGCCACACCTTTGCCATCTCGGAAAAAAGCAGTAACTTTGCGCCAAAATTAAGAATCGTGCTGATGGAAACAACCAACAATGCCACCCAGCAGGCCACAGCCCCGGTGGCCACCGACAACGAGCTTGTGCGCCGCATAGCCGAGCAGAAGTATGAGTTTGGCTTCACCACCAACGTCGACACCGAGATCATACCCGTGGGGCTAAGCGAGCAGGTGGTGAGGCTTATCTCGCAGAAAAAGGGCGAGCCGGAGTGGATGCTCGACTTCCGGCTGAGGGCCTTCCGCCACTGGCAGGGGTTGACGGCTCCCACCTGGGGCCACGTCCACGTGCCGCCTATCGACTATCAGGCCATCTCCTACTACGCCGACCCCACGGCCAAGAAAGCCGGTGCCGCAGGAAGTGCCCCTGGCACCATTGACCCAGAGCTGGAGAAGACGTTCGACAAGCTGGGCATACCCCTTGAGGAGCGGCTGGCGCTGAGCGGCAACACGGCTGTCGATGCCATCATGGACTCGGTGTCGGTGAAGACCACGTTCAAGGAGAAGCTGCGGCAGAAGGGTGTCATCTTCTGCTCCATCGGCGAAGCTATCAAGGAGCACGGCGAGCTGGTGCGCCGCTACTTAGGCACGGTGGTGCCCTACCGCGACAACTTCTACGCCGCTCTCAACTCGGCCGTCTTCAGCGACGGGTCGTTCGTCTACATACCCAAGGGCGTGCGCTGCCCCATGGAGCTGAGCAGCTACTTCCGCATCAACGCCGCCGGCACCGGACAGTTTGAGCGAACGCTCATCGTGGCCGACGACGACAGCTACGTGAGCTACCTCGAGGGATGCACCGCCCCCATGCGCGACGAGAACCAGCTCCACGCCGCCATTGTCGAGATAGTGGTCATGGACCGTGCCGAGGTGAAATACTCAACGGTGCAAAACTGGTATCCCGGCGACGAGCATGGCCGCGGCGGCGTGCTCAACCTGGTGACCAAGCGCGGCGACCTGCGCGGCCGCGACGCCAAGCTGTCGTGGACACAGGTGGAGACAGGCAGTGCCATCACCTGGAAATATCCGTCGTGCATCTTGCGCGGCGAGGGGAGCACCGCCGAGTTCTACTCCGTGGCCGTGACCAACAACTACCAGGAGGCCGACACCGGGACCAAGATGATACACATAGGAAAAAACACCAAGTCGACCATCATCTCCAAGGGCATCTCGGCAGGACACTCGCAAAACTCCTACCGGGGACTGGTGCGCGCAGCAGCCACCGCCGACGGAGCGCGCAACTACTCCTCGTGCGACTCGCTGCTGTTGGGAAGCCACTGCGGTGCCCACACCTTCCCATACATGGACATACACACCGACACAGCCATCGTGGAGCACGAGGCCACAACGAGCAAGATTTCCGAGGACCAGCTATTCTACTGCAACCAGCGCGGCATACCCACCGAGCAGGCCGTGGGCCTGATTGTCAACGGCTACGCCAAGGAAGTATTGCAGAAGCTGCCCATGGAGTTTGCCGTCGAGGCGCAGAAGCTGCTCAGTGTGTCGCTCGAGGGCACGGTGGGATAGGCCACCAACCCCGCCCATGCCGCCGGGGTTCTCGTTCGTGCCGCCGCGTTTTCCCCGGCGGTAACACGCCAAGCGCCATTTCTCCCCACAAAAGCCCAGTACGCAAGTGCGTACAGCTTTTGCAGTGTTGCTGCAAGAACATGCTATGCTTGGCCTTCTCTCTTATTTACCTATCCGCACGCCGATGAAGGCGCGGGCACGCCACTTGTTTTGATTGACTACCACGGCCTCATCGTCGAGCACAGAGTTGTTCATCACCAGCGTGGCCCCGGCGAAATAGCGTGGCGAGAACTGATAGACCACGGCGGCGCGCTCGTTGAAAATCATATTGAAGCGCATGTGCTGGGCTTTCTTGCGATAGCCGCGCACGGTCATGTTGTTGCGGTTGTAGACCACGTAGGTGGGCAGTGCCGACAAATGGAGCAGCCACTTGCGGCCAAGCACCCAGTTGTAGGCGTAGCCGCCGCCTATGCCCAAGTGGCCGACGTAGATGCGGGTGACGGGAGCGTCGGGGCTTCGCTGTAGCAGGGCCTCGGTGGTCTTGATGCTGCCGCCCTGATAGCTGAAGCCGGCCAGCCACGAGCCTGCCGAGCGGCGCTGTATGTAGCTCTGCGTGAAGGCAGCAGGGTAGGAAAAGCGGCGGTGGTTGAAGGCGTAGTAGCCTGCTATGTTGAGCACCTTCATGGCCACGTCGCCCTTCTCTACATGCTTCAGCTCGTCGTCGAAGTACATGCTGCCAGTGAGCGACTCCGACCGCTGGTAGCTGAAGTCGAGGCTCACACGGTTGCTGTAGTAGTTGATGTTAAGCTCGTAGTCCTTATACACTCCCTTCCACTTTGCAGGATTGATGGCCACGCCCACGCCAATGCCCCGGTAGATGGCCGCCAGCGAGAAAGTGGTCTTGAGGCTGGTGCTCATGTTGGCACTGGCATACACATCGTTCACCGTCCCCTTGGCATGGATGTCGTTGCCGGCGAGGTTCATCCTGGCTTTCAGCGTAAGCCGCCCGGTGGGGCGCACCACGTAGTTGGTGTCGTAGGGCGTCTTGTAGTAGCGCGCCTTCAGCACGCTGTCCATCCTCGCCCGCCGCTCGGCCTGGGTGAGCGATTGCGCCTGCAGCGCAACGGTGCAGACCAATAGTGCCATGAGCGGCAGAAATGACAGTTTACTCTTCATCGCTATATAAATTAAGGTAATAATAATCACTGCTTGCCTGCGAGCGCGGGCGTCCTCGCCCGCATCTGTGGCGGGCGAGGGTGCCCGCGCTCCCAGAGTTGGGTGCAAAGATAGGGAATAAAACCGACATTCGGAAGCGATTTTGGAGAAATAACACAATCAGCCTCACAAAAAAAGCGTGCTGTAAGGTTGGCGGACGGGGCTTACTATATGCAAGCGTTTCCGCTGTCGATTTCATATCTGTTGCATTTTTTTCCAGCACCATAGTCGCAACAAAAAGAAAAACCAATGAAACGAGCGGGAAAGCCAATTATAATAAAGAAGCATATCTTTGCAGCTGAAATTTTGGCTCTACGCCAAAGCTAACATGGAATCACCAAAACATTTAAACCATATTTTTAATTATTAACCCTAAAATCAAGACTCACATGAGAAAAACTTACAAGCTATTTCTTACGCTGATGCTCTGCATCGCTGGCGTAATGAACGCAAGCGCTGGTAAGGCCGACCTCGACCCCGCCATGTTCAAGGCATGGAACGGCTGGGAGGCAGGCGCCACGGTTGCGGAGGACCAGGAGTCGGTGACCTTCGACGGCAACGCCATCTCCTGCCAGTACCGCCTGTACGAGAACGTAGGTAGCGGCACGGTGATCTACGGTCACGACTACGTGTACTACCTGTGGTATGCCGACCTTACCGGCACCAACACCATCACCTTCGAAGGCACGCCGGGCATGCAGCTGCGCGTGCTGTTCAACCGTCCCGCTCCCGACGAGGGTGCCGAGGACCAGCACGGAGGTAAGAACGAGGAGCTGAACGTGACCATCGGCGACGACGGCACGGCAGTGGTCGACATGACCCCCTACAGCTTCATCCACCTCAACGCCATCAAGACTGGCTGGGGCAGCCCCGCCGGCACGCTGCGCAAGATTGAGCTCGACGGTAAGGTCAAGGCCGTTACCGGTTGGGTAGACATGGTTGAGAACGGCGACATGGAAGGCACCGACGTGACCAGCTTCGCCCAGTCGCTCGACGCCGTCAACAACCCCGGCTTCGAGCCGGCAGTGATTAGCGACGGCGTGGGTAAGGACGGCAGCCGCGGTATCAAGGTGACGTCGATGGACAATCCCACCCAGACCTGGGCCACACAGTTCTTCATCAGGTCCAACGAGTTCCTGCCCGAGGGCACGCAGTGGCGCCTTGAGTTCGACTATCGCGCCAACCGCGAGGCCGACACGAACGGCGGTTGCCATGGCGAGCCGCGCGACTACCACGCTGGGGCCATGTTCACCTATCCCCACTTCTCCACAGAGTGGCAGCACTTCGAGGCCTCTGGCACCATCACAGCCGACCAGGCCAAAGACACTGGCTTCAAGAGCATCGCTTTCGACCTGAACAACGAGACGAGCGCTACAGAGTACTACTTCGACAACGTATCCTTCCAGGTATACCGCGAGAGCTCACCCATCTCGCTCATCACCACGGCCTACGGTGCCGACGTGGTTCGCATAGACTTTGGCAAGGACACCAACATGAAAGACCTGGTCAAGGCAGCTGGCGGACAGCGCGTGGTCTATCCCAACGACTGTGCCGGCGTGACTGTCAACGGACAGGCCGCAACGCTGCTCTCTGTTGAGGGACGTCCCGATGGCTACCTCTACATCTTCATCGACGAGGGCTATCCCGAGGGCGACGGCGAGGACGTGGTGGCAGTAAGCTTCACCAACCCCACCGATGCCGACAAGCAGATTATCTACACCACTGGCAAGTACGAGGGCGAGCCTGTGCCCACCTTCGCCAACATCATGGCTTCCTACCAGTTTGAGCTTAGCGAGAACTTCTCCTATCTCTATAGCACGCCCGAGATTGTCGTAGCCGATCCTGAGGATGGCTCGTTCAACCTGCCCGTGGGCATGAAGGAGTTCAAGCTCGAGTTCGACCACGAAGTTAACTGCGCCGAGCTGAAGGCCACGCTCGACAAGGAGCAGCTCGCCGTCAGCCCCGCTGAAGGCTTGTCCAAGAACATCACGCTCACCCGCACCGGCAGTGGCGACCTCGCCGAGGGTGTCCACATCATCACGTTAGAGAACGTCGTAGGCGAGAAAGACCTCGGCGACACTGGCGAGTACACCCTGACGCTGGGCTTCGGTCCGCTCAAGCTCGACCCCAACGACCAGCCTACCGACATCATCCCCATTAGCCTGATGAACGACTGCGCATTTGGCGACATTCCCGAGGGCTTCCAGGTGACTTTCGACGACGGAGCTGAAACTCGCATAGCTGGCACCAACTACGGTTCTGGCCCCCGCACATGGGAGTTTGCCGCCGGTGGTGACTTCACCAAGGCACTCTACACCCGTAACGGCTACATTGAGTACGGTGTGCTCGAAGGCCACGCCCTTTCCCTTGAGGCTGGCAAGAAGTATGCCATCTCCTTCAACACCGCACGCTGGAAGGCCAACGGACAGTACTGGAAGTTCGAGATCTTCGACGACCTGGGCACAGCACAGTTCACTCAGATTATTGAGAACAATCCCGACGTGAACGGCCAGAACAACCAACCGGCGAAGGGTACCACCGTGTTCAGCACCAACTTCTATCCTGAGATGACTGGCAACTACATTCTCCGCTGGAGCGTGTGCAACGCCAGTGGCGATGTCATCACAAGCGGCTACACCGAGCCTCTGCTGGCCAACGTGCTCATGCGCTACCTGCCCAGCACCCTCGGCGTGGAGGAGACTGCTCTGCTCAACAACGCCCTGGAGAACGCCAAGAGCGTTCGCGACGCCAACAGCGGCGAGCGCTATGCCGGCGCTGCCATGGAGGCACTCGTAGCTAAGATCAACGAGTACACCGACGTCACACTCACCGCTCCCTCTGCCTTCAGAAAGGCTGCCGACGAGCTCAACGCTGCCGCCAAGGGCGTACAGGACCACCGCGAGCTGTGCGACACCTACGACCCGCTGCCTGCACAGGCACAGGGCATTGTTGACACGCACGCCGTCGACAAGTTCGCCGCCACCAGCCTCTACAAGCAGATTGCTAACGTGGCTGCCAAGTATGCCATCAAGACAGATGAGGTAAGCACCGACCCAGAGACAGGTCAGGAGATTCATAAGCCCGTGGTAACGCCGAAGCTCATCACGCTCGACAGCGAGCTGAAGACTGCCATCGACGAGCTGAACAACATTGTTGCCCTGGGCAACAGCTTCTTCACCGAGGGTGAGTCCAGAGTGGGCGACGCTGGTGTGAAGGTGCTCGTGGAGCGCCTGCGCCTGGGTGCCCTCACACTGAAGAGCCTCGGCATAGACGAGAACGACGAGCTGGTGCAGAAGGCTTCCAACGCCCTCCACGACAGCGACAACCTGGCCGAGGCCGTGAAGAACCGCATCAAGGAGGCCATCTATGGCAAGCTCAAGGATGCCAGCAACGACATGTTCAAGCCCACCGTCAATCCGGAGAACCTCGAGGAGCAGCCTACCACCTACGACATGACCGTGTTCATCAAGAACCCGAACATCTACGTCAATCAGTACAGCGAGGGCATCTCGGCTGAGAACGTACCCGGATGGGTGGTCACCGGTGCCTCTGGACTGTTCGTAAGCTGGGGTGGCTCGAAGGGCATTCAGGGCCTGCCTGAGGACTGCGCCTTCACCATCTACCACAACGCCGGACGCATGGAGCAGACCGTCACCGACCTGCCCGCCGGTATCTACACCGTCACCGTCGACGCTGCTCGCTGGGACGATCCTGAGCCTTCTGGCCAGACCTTCGCCTACTACAAGACCTCTGCCACACCGGCTGTCGCCGAGGGCGAGGAAGAAGTGAAGGAAGTGAACTTCGCCGGTACGGCCGACCTGGCCAACTACGGTCAGTACGTGATGAACCACAACAACGACTTCGAGAACGTGGCCATCGTCGACGGTATCGTCACCCTGGGTGTGAACTACGCTTCTGACAACGGTCAGTACATGTTCGACAAGGTGCGCCTGACGCTCACCGGAGCTGCCAATGGCTTCGACTACGGCAAGGCCTACGACGCCATCCTCGCCGGCATCGACGAGACGGTGGCTAAGCCCGCCAACGTGCGCGCCATGGACATCTTCGACCTCAATGGCCGTCGTGTCAACGCCAGCCAGAAGGGCATCGTCATTGTGAGGAAGCTCATGAGC
>Ga0247608_10002298_pt1 | contig 24235 bp, 18 predicted proteins | sample 176DNAGHGlowgp2_FD_193490 | JGI IMG/M metagenome (GOLD analysis project Ga0247608, IMG submission 193490) | Sheep rumen microbial communities from Palmerston North, Manawatu-Wanganui, New Zealand - 1766 DNA GHGlow gp2 | ecosystem: Host-associated > Mammals > Digestive system > Stomach > Rumen ... | reverse complement strand
TCAGAATACAGGAAGCAGAACCGATAATGGATTGTGTGGCCCTCCAAATGACTGACTTTTATGTTTCTGGTTTCAATCCCAACCTCAACTATATCGTGGTAGACAATTATGGAGAGGAGCATCCTGTTATCAATAAGACACCACAGACGGCTTATCGCCCGTTCGTCGAAGAAGGTAAAGTGTGGAAGGTGGGAAGCACAACTGATATTTCGGATGGTATTGTGAAATGGGTCAAGTACTACTACTTCGATGGTGATACGATTATCGACGGAAAGACCTGCAAGCAGATGATGTGCCAGCAGTATGTCAGTCCAGATCATCCGGATTATGCCAGTATAGTACAAGTCTCCTCCTACCCCTTAAAATATGTTGGAGCATGGTACGAAGAGGACAAGAAAGTGTACATGTATAACGAGATAAACCAACTTAAGATGATGTACGACTTCTCTCTCAACGCTAATGACACCCTGCTTTTTGATAATTATCCCTATGTGATAGGGCCAAAGCAGACAGGAAGTTTAAACGGTTTTAAGGGCATTTACAGAGATATTATGTGGCGTGGAGATGAAGACTCCTATTACTGTACTACTTGGCTGGAAGGTGTCGGAGGTATTGAAGGTCCGACTCTCAATATCTATTATGGGGAAGAAGGTCATGCACTGTTCCTGATGGCATGTGGCGTTGGCGATGAAGTCATCTACTACAACGACGAATATGAGGATGGAGCTACCCCTGCAGGCATCGCGGGAGCACGGAAAAACCGCTTCGACTTCACCCATACCATCAAGGTAAAACCAAAAGCACGGACGAGGAATGGGGAAGACCTGTCATTATATGGTGAATACAACGAGCGACAATTAAGTATCGATCTTAACCCAATTAGCGATGCCTATCAGGTAAGGATTACTAACGAGTCAGGCAAAGCCGTCTACGAGAAAATCATCAACGCAGGCAGCATCGTAGGCCTGAACATCGACATCTCTACCTATCCAGAAGGCAATTATACCGTTACCGTTGAGAATAGCAATGAGTCCTTCACTGGCGAATTCAAAGCACAACTGACAGGAATAGAAGAGGTAAGAAGCAAGAAGATTGAAGCCAAAGGTCATATCTACAACCTTCAAGGTCAGCGGCTCAGTCGCTTGCAGAAGGGACTGAACATCGTTAATGGAAAAAAAATTTATGTAAAGTAAAACCGCGATAACAATACATTTATAATAATGAAGAAACTATTATTCTTATTCATTTTGATGCTCCTGCGAACGGCCCTAAATGTCGTTGAAGCACAAGGACAGGAGTTGACTATATCAGATAAGCAGAACAGCGGTTGCTTATCGAGGACGAGAGGTTATGAGGATGAGGAAGAGCCTATATCGACAATCATTCTGACGAAAGAGGGCAGTATCTTATCGGTGGAAGCGCAGAATATTATCAGTAACTGCGCTACATCCGACTTCGTTGTGAAGTCCAACATAAGTGAAGGCAATGATGGCTCACCTTGTACCTTGTCTGTTATTGTTGCTCCCGTTACAGGTGAATTGGTGGCAGATTGCCTATGTCCTTTCAACGTGTCATTCACAATACATGACCTGGAACCAAACAGCTTTTATTTGGACTGCTTGTGGTATAAAGGGCTTGTTGAACTGACCGAAGGGAAACCGTTGGTACTGGAGGACACTTATGATAATGTCACCATCGATGGTATGAATTTCACCCTGCGTAAAGCCTTTCATCAGGCGATGCTGACAAAGAGCGAGTGGGTGGGCGAAGTACGCATCCCTTCGGAACTGAATTATGAGGGACAGACCTATTCTGTGACAAGCATATACAACGATACATTCACGGACGATACGGCCTTGACCAAGGTGTATATTCCACGAACCATCAAGAACATGGATTTCAGCGAAAAGGGTGGTATTTATAGGAACCCCTTTGCCAGATGTTCAGCACTTGAATCAATAGAGGTGGAAGAAGGCAATCCCGTGTTGTGTGCCGTCGATGGTGTGTTGTTTAACAAAGAGAAGACGAGACTCTATAGTTATCCTGTCGCAAACAGCCGTACGTCCTATACTGTGCCTAAAGGTGTCACTTGGATAGATGATGCTGCTTTCGCCAGTAATCATCATCTTGTGAGCATCTCACTTCCAGACGATGTAACATCTTTGGGCGCTTCCGCTTTTTATGACTGCATAAACTTGGAGGAGGTGAACCTGCCTTCTGGTCTTAAGACATTGGCAGGGTATCTGTTCTGGAATTGCCAGCATCTGAAGTCGATAACGATACCTGAGGGCGTCACCCATCTTGGTGGTAATCTGTTCAATGGTTGTACCAGTCTGACTTCTGTGACGATGCCCGAAAGTGTAACAACAACAGATTACTCTGTTTTTGAGAACTGCAAATCGCTGAAGCATGTGATACTGTCGGCAAATCTGGACCAGATCAATCATAATATGTTTCTCAACTGCAGTAGTCTGGAAGAAATACAGATTCCGAAAAATGTGACCTCAGTAATGACTAATGCCTTCAAAGGCTGTAAAGCTTTAAAGACGCTGGACCTGCCAGAAAGCGTCTATCGCTTAGGTGACTACGTGTTCTCTGAGTGCAAGTTGGAATCCCTCTATATCAGGGGAATCATCGACTTCCGTTGGACAGACCACCCCTGGTTGTTCGATGGAATGAGTACAGAGACCAAAGTCTATGTACAGCCATCGCAAGTGGATAAGTTTAAGGAGATCTATAAAGGCCCTGTCTATCCGTTGCCAGAGCAGATGAACAATCCCGAGACCCCAAAGTACTTCCCCACAGGCATGACTTGGGAAGAGGTTGGGGTGACTCCAGATATGGGACAGGAATATTACAATGCACATATCTATGAAATAAGTACTGACACCATTATTGGCAACGTCACCTATCGGAAGGTGCTGAGGGACAATGTATTCAGCGGTTTATGTGTACGGGAGAGTGGCGACAAAGTGTGGCTGTTGACTAAGGAGTATCCCACGGAGATACTTCTCTATAACTTCGATTGGGACAGCAATCAGGAAGTTTTGACAGAATACCTGAAGGGTCAGGGTCAATCCCTGATGGGCGAGTCCGAGGAAGGATATGAGGTACGTCAGGAAACGACTCCAGTAGGCAACAGTCAGACGGTTGTAATCAATGGCAAGACCTACCAGTATTACATGAAAACGCTTTCGGGGACAGTCATTCGAGGCATCGGCAAGGTAGCAGAACTGAATCGTTATCCCTGTCTTCTTAGTTACAGAGAGCCCGCAGTCATTCTTCCTGGCATTGAATACTTTAAGGTACGTTGGATAAAAAGAAATGGTGTGGAAATCTTCCGTTCAGAATACGCCAAAGAGTGGACCGTGGGGATAATGGATGATTACCGTCCGTTTGTCGAAGAAGGTAAAGTATGGAAGGTGGGAACTATTTCTGGTAATCCTGTGCAGATAGTTGACTACTATTACTTCGATGGCGATACGATCATCGACGGAAAGACCTGCAAGCAGATGATGTGCCAGCGGTTTGTTAGTCCAGATTACTCAAATGAATATTGGACACCAACGCCTTCCCTAAGCAAAGTGGGAGCATGGTACGAAGAGGATAAGAAGGTGTACTTTTATGACGAGATAACACAATCTATGAGGTTTATGTACGACTTCTCCCTCGCTGCCAACGATACCTTGCAGTTTATAACAGGTTGGTCTTCACCTTTCATAATAGGCCCGAAGCAGACAGGAGGAATAAAAGGCTTTAAAGGAGTTTATAGAGATATTGTAATGTGTGCAGATGAAGGCCAACATTTCCATAGTACATTCTGGCTGGAAGGTGTCGGAGATATTAATGGGCCGACTAGGATTCCAATTGATCCGATATTAGGAGATCCTGTGCCGGAGTTCCTGATGTCATGTGTTGTTGGCGATGAAGTCATCTACTACAACGACGAATATGAGGATGGGGCAACCCCTGCGGGAGCCAGGAAAAACCGCTTTGACTTCACCCATACCATCAAGGAAAAGCCAAAGGCACGGATGAGGAGCGAGGAAAGTCAATCGCTGTATGGTGAATACAACAACCGTCAGTTAGGCATCAACCTTGACCCACTCGACGATGCCTATCAGGTAAGCATTACCAACGATTCAGGCAAAGTCGTCTATGAGAAAGCCGTCAATGCAGGCAGCATCGTGGGCCTCAACATCGACATCTCTAAATATCCAGAAGGCAATTATACCGTTACCGTTGAGAATAGCAATGAGTCCTTCACTGGCGAATTCAAAGCACAACTGACAGGAATAGAAGAGGTAAGAAGCAAGAAAATTGAAGCCAAAGGCCATATCTTCAACCTTCAAGGCCAGCGGCTCAGTCGCTTGCAGAAGGGATTGAACATCGTTAATGGACAGAAGATTTATGTAAAGAATTAGAAGTATTTGGCGGTCTGTGCCTTCTCGAATTGTTCATCTCGTTCATCTTACGAACGGCAGAATCGACAATAGGGAAGGCACTTTTATTTTGCCCCAAAAGTTAAAGTTGGCGAATAAAAGCACTGAATTTGAAGGGTTTTTCGTAACTTTGTCGCAAATTAACGCGGAAGAAGCAATGAATACAAAACTTAAATCCTTATTGCAGCAGTTGCTGCAGAGTCCACGGCGGTTCCCTGTTGAACTGGCTTTGGGAGTGGTGTTCTTTATCATTGCCGTTTGGGATAGCGAGACTCGCGAATGGAGTGAGAAGACGGCAGAGTATGAAAGTGCAGTAAATGGCGACATTCTATGGTTCTTCGTACCGCTGATGGCGCTGACCTTCTGGCTCCATCGAGTGAACCGCTGGGCTTATTATGCCTCGTTCTTCCTCTTCTTGCCATTGATGGCACTCAATCTGAAGCCTTTCCTGTGGACTTACGGTTTTGCTTTCACCTACGTCTTGGCGGCGATTCTGCTCATTATCGGTTATAAGAGGATGGACAACCGATCGTTTGCGGCTCATGCTCTGCATGTGGCCACCCAGATGTTCTTCGGACTGCTCATCTCCGGCATACTAAACATGGCGGTAATAGCCATCGTTGCCTCCTTCTTCTATATCTTCGGTATCGAAGATTCCTGGCATTTCTACGAGCATATCTACCAGTTTGTCTGGTTCGTACTGGCTCCGCAGGTGTGCTGCACTCTGATCCGCCAGAATGAAGACGAGGTGGCCGAACCTTTCAAGATACTCCGACTTATCCTCAATTTCATCTTATCCCCAGCCGTCATCATCTACACCGTCATACTATACACCTATTTTATAAAGATAGCATTCGAATGGGATCTGCCCAAGGGTGGCGTGGCTTGGATGGTCATGGGATTCATTACCGTCGCATTGATTGGACGTGTAGCACAATCGATACTCAGTCAGCGATACTACGACTGGTTCTACCGCTGGTTCACATTGATTGCCATTCCTCCGCTCATCATGTACTGGATCGGCTCCATCTACCGCATCCGTCTCTACAGCTTCACAGAGAGTCGTTTCTATCTGATGGTGGCAGGTGTGCTGATGACGCTCTTTGTACTGATGCTGTTCCGTGAGCGCACCCGTCGCTATCAGCTCATGGCACTCATCTTTGGTGCGGCTATCATCCTCTTCACCTATATCCCCGGCATCTCTGCCAAAAGCATAGGCCTAAGCTGTCAGAAGCAGCGACTCACAGAACTTATTAGCGAACTGAAACTGACAGATACCAAGACGGGCAAACTGAACGATGATCTCGACACCTGGAGCATCAAGCAGGACAGTATGTTGTGCGAGCGATACAAGGATGTCAGCAGTGTCATCAAGTATGTACGCGATGAAATTGGCGAAAAGGAGTTTGAGGCGAAATACGGCAAATGGTCGCATTCGGAGTATAGCTTCACCTATGCCAAGGCCAAGGATCGCGATTATAGTGATTACGACACGTATAGCAGGAGAAAGCCTGTAGAGTTAGGCGAATACACAATTATGCTACCCTCAAAAGCATACCAATACAACTATAATGACACGACTATCACTATCACACAGGGTAAGGATACCGTTCTCGAATATCCTATCCAAAAGATTGTCAGTCAGGACACATCGCTCCTGCGTCATCCAGAACAACTGCTCACTTATCGCAACGACTCACTGATGATAGTACTTGAAGGTGTCTGCATTAAAGACACCGTCATTACAGATGTCAGGTACTATGGTCTCCAGCTGTTCAAGAAAAAGGGCAGATAGAATCATGAACAAGACAAATATCGCTCGTATTAAAGAGCCTTTGCTTGACAGAGAGATGATTATGTATCCGTTAAGAAAATATGTTTTAAGTAGACAATATGAAAAAGATTTTTATGTGTTTTTTTCTCTCATGATGTGCATGTTTGCATCATGCCAGAAGGATGATGATGTTTCTCCAGAGCCAGTGCCAGAGCCGCAACCGATTGTTGTCAAGTATGCTGAGTATGAAACGAATGATGACTACGTAGACTTGGGAGTTGGCAATTTCATGATTGCTACCAAGAATTTAGGAGCGAAGCGGCCTGAGGACACAGGCGACTTCTATGCTTGGGGCGAGACAGAACCCAAGGAGGTCTATTCGTGGGATACTTACAAGTTGCAAGTCTCCCAATTATACTATAACGATGGCGGGCTTCTGCTGCCCCAGGATGATGCTGCGACGGTTATCTTGGGCCAAGGATGGCGCCTGCCTACAATTGACGAGGTGGATCTCCTTGCCGATAACTATACGACCGACGACAATTGTTGCAGGATGAGGCCCACCGTCAGCAACGGCGTTTACGGCTACCAGTTGATAGGCTCCAATGGCAACTATGTCTTCTTCCCGTCTACTGGAAGGATGCGGGGCAACGAGCTGATAACCTGGGATAACGACACCAAGATGTGGTGCAAGGATTGTGCCAAAGACAGGGCGTTGAAAGTATTCACCATCGACCAGATAGATGTATCGACCTTTTGGACAGTTGAGAGGTATGAGGGACTGCCCATACGCCCTGTAAAAGAACGGACGGCAGCGTCTGACACCGTGTATCTGAAACTAAACGTCCTTGATCGCAATATTGCCGAAGCCCAAAAGCTGCTGAACACTATCAATCCCGAGGAATACAGCACAGCGAGTTATCAGACGCTTGACAGGAACCATCAGCGTGCTGTTGCTATGAGAGCCTTTGTAGTCGAAAACGACGGACAGAAGAAACACACCTATATACCTCTCATCAATAAGGTGAACTTAGAGTTGCAGGATTCCATCGACCATGCAGCCCATTTTCTGCGAATGGCTATCGTTGACTTGCAGCCCCTGCCCAAGGCCAGCGACATCAAGGCTGTGGACCTTGGACTGTCGGTGCGCTGGGCTTCGGCCAACTTAGGAGCCCGCACGGAGGCTGAAAACGGCTATTACATCGCGTGGGGCGAGCTGACTCCCAAGGAAGGGCGTTACGACTGGGAAAGTTATCAGTTGTGCAAGGAAGTGTACGAAGGTAACAGGGATTACAGCAAGTTCTCAAAATACGTTACAGACAGCCAATGGGGCGAGGTGGACGGAAAGTCGCGGCTCGAACTGGAGGACGATGCAGCTCACGCATTCATGGGTGGCGACTGGCACATACCTACCCCTGAGGAGTTTCAGGAACTTGTGGACAACTGTACTTTCGAAAACGTACTGCTGAATGGCCGTGAAGTGATGAAGGCGACGGGGCCTAACGGTAACTGCATCTATTTCCCGCATGCTGGTTCTACTCATGTGGTAGATCAAATATACTGTTGGACAACAGATATGAGCCTTGGTGCCAATCAGCATGCCATCTGTTATAGAATCGATTCTTTTTGGGGAAAGGCCAATAGAACGTGGGAAGACAGATGTGTTGGCCTGACTATTCGTGCGGTTTGTCCTTAATTGGGTAAATAAACAACGTAATGTAACAGTTGTAACAGCGGGACGGTTCTTTCGTTACATGAGTTAAAATACTGCTGCGTGACTGACGACTTTCCATTCTTCATTTAATTTGTCAAGCAAGTACGGCACCTGTTTTATAAGACTCAAGAAAATAGCTTGGACTTTCGTAATACATCGAGGAGTTGTAATTGTCAATAATTCCATGCACATTCCTTGTTTACGATGTTTACTCTTTTCTGTTCAATTCCGTTTCTGCTGCAAATATAGAGAATAATTCTGAAATTTGCAAGAATTAGCCAAATTATCTTTAGATTAGGACAAGTTTTGAAGGGGTTTCCTGTCCCTTCTCAGTCCGTATCTAAGCGTTTTGTCATTTGATACAAGTCACGGAGAAACATACGCCCTCTGTATAGTCTGCATCATATATAAGTATGTAGTCCATGCAGTCGGAGAGTCTGCGGGCAAGCGTCAGGCCAAGTCCAAGAGTATGGCGGTCTTCTGGGATACGCACGAATGGGGCAAATAGATTTTCTACATATTCTGGAGATATAGCATTCCCTTCGTTTATGATTGATATGCTGTAGGTTCCATCAAGTGCATGATGGCAACTCATCTTAATGGCACCACCTGTAGCATATTTGTCAGCATTAGACAAGAGGCAATTAAGGACTTCATGTAGAGCATTATGATTGGTCAGGATTTTAGTATCGTGACCAACATTTGTGTCAAACTCTACAGACAATTCTCGATTACGCATATCGTAACTGTTCAATGTAGCCAATGCAAACTCATTCAAACAAATCTGGTCATTCATTTCCATTTTTGTTTCTTCATCGATGAGGCATAACTCTATCAGTTCATGAACAGATGATGCTACATGATGAGCACATTGACTGATTTCAGAGCGCATCTGCATATACTCTTTTTGAGGTATCTGATGATTTACGTCGTCAGCAATTATTTTCGAAGCCATAGTCAGTGTTACGAGTGAGGAGCACAAGGCATCCTGACAGATATTCCTCTGCTCCTTGCTGATGCCTGCACCTCCATGAGCGTATGATCCTATGACAGGATCTATCATCGCCTCAATACTACGAGCAGCATTGGCGATGTCCTTATAATGTTTGCTTCGCTCGTCAACAGGCAATTGAAATGCAGGGTCATTAAAGATCCGTGCATAGCCTTGAAGCACTCTGACTGGAGAGTCTAATTGCTGTTTGAGAGATCCGACGATGGCTCTCCTGATGCCTCTGAGTTCGGTATTTCGATCCTGTTCCTCCTGCAACTGCTGGAATTGTCTCTTCAGGTGAAGATTCTTCCTATGCCTATAATGAAGCATTGTTATCAGCATGGCGATGATGACAATACCCAGTCCGCTGATGATCCATAGCTCTTGACGACGTAGTTCCGCCTTGTCCTTCTCTACCTGTAGCAGATCTATGTCATGCGTTAGGTTTTCTAAGTTGTCTTCCAAAGAATTCCGATTGTCAATATGGATGAGACTATCTTTTATGATTTGTTCGCGATATGCCTTTTCCCATGCATGCATCGCATTGTAAACATCTAGTCGAAGTTCTGTTGCCACGAGTGGGACATCAATGCTATCGCACCATGCGAGTGCACTTTGGTAGTCATGATGCATAAGGCCGTGACATACCATCACCTGATAGAGATTAGTCGCATTAAACTGGTCTGCTAAATTTTTCCGGATACTGTCGTATTGCTCAAAATACTGATTGAATGAATCTAAGTCTCCCTGTTTATGGGCAATAATACAGCGATACCCCAGCACTCCACTATCGTACATTGGATTTTCAAGCATCGATTTGGGGAGGTGGTCAAGACAAGACATCGCTTCGTCAGGATGGTTAAAGCTTAGAGCCTGAGCAAGCGAGAGGTAGGTATTGAATACGGCCACAGTGTTTGTCAGGGTGTCAATTCCTTCAAGGGCTCGTCGGAAATACTTTTCACCCAGTTCTGGATAATTACGGTTGGTATAATAAAGCCCCATCGCCTGATTGGGAATATAGAGATATTCCGTCTTTCCACGTTCCTTTATATCGTCTGTTAGCAGATGTATCTCCGTGAAGGCACGATGAAAGTTCTTATGGTTCATTTCATAGATAATACGGTTAAGCCAAGCAGAGTAGAATCTTTCCCAGTTCTTTTGCTTCTTCTGATAGTCCATGAGCGCCTCTTCTGCCTGATAGAAAGCAGAATCATTACCGCTCATTTGCGCTTGATACACGTGATTTGCCAATGTCTTTTCTTTCTCTGATACTTGTTGCTGGGCAGTGAGTGTCAAGCTCACCGCCAGCATCAAGACAGCAAATGTTATCCTTCTCATCTTTTACCTTAAGTCTAATCGCCTGCAAAGTTATAAAAACTTCCGCAACTACAGACGACAAGACAGGTGGCAGAGTCAAGGTTTTGTAAATTCTTCCATTATTTTTGTGAATATTTCCGCTCTTTGCAAATACTTCCTTTCAAGTAGGTTACAGTACTCTTTTTTCAAACAGCATCCATGCAGTCACCGTAATGCCCATGTGTTGTTTGAAGGCGGTACTGAAGGTGCGATAAGTACGGTATCCACATTGCTGTGACAGTTCCAGTGCTGTAACCTGATGCGACTGGCTCCCAGCTTCATGGTATAACCGGATGAAATGTTCAATACGCAGATGGTTGATATAAGCATTGTATGTGTCGCCCTGCTGAGAGAAATAGTTGCTCAGATAGGTGCGATTCGTTCCGATGGCTGCTGCCAGCTCTGAGAGCGTGAGGTCATGGCGAAGATAAAGTTGAGTGGCCTCGCAATAGTTCTGAAGCATCGAACCGATATCCAAGCCTATATTAGCTGAGACTGATGGCGTTTTATTGTTATCTGCAGACACTACATCCGTATCGGATGGCAACAGCATCTGCAAAGTTTCCACTCGCCAACTCAGGAATATAAGGATAATCAACGTATTCACCTGGGAAAGATATTCATGAAACAGCTCTCCCAAATTTGATGTGTAGGCATAATAGAAAGCCAGAATACATGCCAGGAACAGCAGGCTCTGCCATACTTCTTTATATTCCAAGTCAGCATAGTTCTCGCGAAGCCATCTGTCATACTGTATCAACGCGCGAACATAACATACTATAAAGATGACTATAATGCCCATTTGGTAATAGAACATGTAATTCGTTGCCTCAGGACTTTGCGCAATTAAACCGTAACCAGCTATCCCGATGATTGGAATATGAGCAACGAAGAAAGGCCACAACTGTCGCTTTCTGTCTTGCAGCATACTCAGAAGAACAGCCATCACAAGCGGAACGAGTGTTATATAATCGAGCATGATAACCACAATATCCCTTGTCAGTCTGTCATCTCTCAGCCATATTATACCAAGTGTTGCCCACCACAGGTGACTCGCTGCCACTGCTGCAAAAAATGCTGCAATCCAGTATCGTAGTCCTCTCGGTGGTACAACCTGAGCAGCCAATGTGCTTCTAAAAGCCACCAGCATATAGCAGCACGAGGTCAGTGCCAACATCGTGGCCCCACCGTAGAGCATCAGGAAAAACGGGTCCTCAAGACCATACTGTTCATACATAACAAATAATCAAATTTGCCTACAAAGTTACATGTTTTACGGCAAATGCAAGTTGTTAAATATAAAGTGGAGACAAGTTTTTGTAAATTCTTCCACTATTTTTGTAAACAATTCCAGTCAGGCTGTTTGTATTTGGACCTTTTCTGACTTCGTCCATATACACAGTTACTGTCACCATGTGTAATAATGGTTGCCATCACGCTACGATTCTCTTACCTCTAAAAGTATTTGGTGATCTGTGCATTGTCGAAGTTATTCATCTCGTTCATCATACGGACGGCAGAATCGACGATGGGGAAGGCGCAGAGGGCGCCGGTGCCCTCGCCAAGGCGGAGGCCAAGATGAAGTAAAGGCTTGGCATCAACGATGTCGAGCATCATCTTGTGCCCAGCCTCATCGCCACAATGGGTGAAGATCATATAGTCCTGTGAGGCGGGATAGAGCCTGATGGCTCCCAAAGCACAGGCCGTCATGATGAAGCCGTCTATTAATATAATAAGGTGTAACTCGGCAGCCCGCAGCATCGCACCAATGGCAGCAATCATCTCGAAACCGCCGAAGTATCGGAGAATCAATGCACAATTATTTCCTGTGCCATCCATTGCGGCAGCCGATTGTGCATCATGCATTATGCATTGTGCATTATCCAATGCCTTTGAGAGGATCTCGTACTTATGACGAATGCCGTCATTATTAAGGCCGGCACCAGCACCAATGCAATCCTTCAGGGGAATATCGCCAAAGAGACTCATCCAGATACTCGATGGCGACGTATTGCCAATACCCATCTCTCCGATACTCAAAACGCGACAACCCTCTGCCACACAATCATCCACTAGGTCGCTTCCTATCTGTATGGCCTTATCAAACTCCTCCTCGCTCATGGCTGGTTCATAAAGGAAGTTCTTCGTGCCTCGGGCTATCTTGCGATCGATAATCCCAGGAACGTCAGAAAAGTCGTAATCGACACCAACATCGACGATACGAAGATGAAAACCGTGCTGGCGGCAGAACATATTCACGCCTCCACCACCACGGGTGAAGTTGATCATCTGCTGCCAAGTGACCTCACGAGGACTGACACTCACACCCTCACGCTCAATACCGTGATCGCCACCCAACAACAAATGACAAGGATGGGCCAACGACGGCTCTAACGTCTGCTGTATCAAACATATCTGCATCGCCAACTCCTCCAAACGGCCTAACGACCCCTTGGGCTTGTTCAGGTTGTCGATCTTCTCTAGTATCGCCCCCTGCAACGATCGATCTACTGGTTGTATGTCGAATGTCTTCATCTTTACTTTTTTACCTTTTTACCTTTTCACTTTTAAAGGTATTCCGCTGACCATCAGAATCACTTCGTCAGCCTTCTGCGCTATATACTGGTTCATCCAGCCCTGCAGGTCGGTGAACTTCCGTTGGATAGCATTGTCGCTGACGCCGCCAAGGCCAATCTCGTTAGTCACGAAGATATAGGTGGCATCAGCCGCTGTGAACTTGTCGAACTCGGCCTTCGCCAATTCAAGCGAGCGTTCTGTATCGGAGTCATTGGCAAAGAAGAAGTTCGTCAGCCAGAGTGTCACGCAGTCGATGACCACCACTCGGCCCGTCATATCGTGTTTGCTCAAGGCCGTCTCCTCTTCGATATTCGTCCACTGAGGTCCGCGGCGCTCCTGATGCCTTCTCACCCGCTCTCGAAACTCCTCGTCCCAGATGTGGGCTGTGGCGAGATAGACGGGATGGTCTGACAGACTCAGTGCCAGCTCCTCGGCCTTGCAGCTCTTTCCTGAGCGCTGGCCGCCAGTAATCAAGATGATTCGTTTCATAATGGATTCATATAATTTATGGCACTCACCAACAGATACACAGTCATCTCCACCAGCAGGCAGACGGCTCCGCAGCAGTCGCCGGTATAGCCCTGAAGCTTGCGCCAGATGAACAGATAGAGCAGATAGAACACGATAGCGGGAATGAAGATCATCACCTGCCAGTCGAGGCCTGCCATCCAGATGAAGAACAGCATCGGCGGCAGTCCCTGCAAAGCCAGACTGACGCCTGCCCAGCCGTTGAACTTCCGATAGACCGTCTTGGCCTTCGCCTCCTCCTCACGTCTGGCATAAGGCATCATCAGTATCATCTGCGAGGTCACCATCTTTGAGAACGTGTCGCCCGCCAACACCATGAAAGCAGCGATATGGGGAGGTATCGATATGATCGAGGCAGCCAGGAGCAGTTCGTAGAAGACGAGTCCCAGCACCCCATACGTGCCGATGCGAGAATCTTTCATAATGTCGAGGATGCGCTGACGATTGTTGCCTCCACCGCCGAATCCGTCGAAGAAGTCAGCCAGCCCGTCCTCGTGCAGCGCTCCCGTTATCAATAGTCTCGTGACAATGGCGAGCAAGACGGCAACAGACATGGGCAGCACCAGACTGGCGAAGTAGATGACGAAGCCCATCGCCCCACCCGTTATCCAGCCCGCCAGCGGCCAATGCTCCACCACCGTCTTGTAGCACTCCTTCGGCGGCTGGTGCAATCGCCAGAAAGGCAACCTCGTGAAGAAGATCAGCGCCGCCCAGATGCGGTCATACCACTTGGTTTGATCAATGCTTGTCTGCATACATATTACCTTTGATAGTGCAAAGGTACAAATAAGCCGGCGAATAACCAAATGTATTTGAGTTTTTTCCTGTCTGAGGCAGTTTGACTGTCATAATTATCATTTAACACATCAAAAATTGCCGAAATTAATGACATATGACATAGTTGACAACGTATATAGCTATCGTTCAATAACTTAGCGACAACTAATAATACGACTTAATGACATAAAAACGACATAGAAACGACATACTAATGACATAAAAACAGCATAAATGCTGCGGAATGGATGCTTCTGCGACGAAGTTTGCAGCCACTAAAGTGACAGAAAGGTGGCAGGTAAGCAGAAGAAAGGTGGCAGGAAAGTCTAAAATTCTCTGGAGAATTTTAGACTTTACCCTAACTAAAGTCCAAGTTTACCTAGCTTAAACTCAGAGTTTACTTAGCCCAAACTCTGAGCACACCTAGACCTCACTTCACAAACAGTCTATCATCAGCATGTCGCTAGTATGTCATTAGTATGTCGTTTCTATGTCGTTTTTATGTCATTAAGCAACATCCTTACAAACAGTTAAACCATTGATATATAACAACATAGCAAACAAACTATGTCATATGTCATTAAGTTTGAGCATTTTCACAAAATAATTTTGAAATTCTGCGATTGACTCCATAAAATCCGAGAATCGAGCCTAAATCATTTTAGGTTCTCTCGCGTACATTATTACTGCTGAATGAAAGTTTTATTCAGAAACTATTGTCAGTTTCAAAAGTATTTCGTATCTTTGCGGAATGAAATGAATAACAGCTTTGTGTGCAAGGACGATTCTAAAATATGACAAAGAAACAATTGATACAACTGTTTGAAGACAGGAAGGTTCGCACAGTATGGGATGATGAGCTGCAAAAGTGGTTCTTCTCCATTGTTGATGTGTGTCACGTACTGACTGATAGCAAAGATTATCAGACTGCACGTAAGTATTGGAACAAGCTGAAACAAAGGCTGAAAGATGAAGGAAATGAAACGGTGACAAATTGTCACCAGTTGAAAATGAAGGCAGAGGACGGCAAGATGCGTCTCACCGATGTGGCTGACTTTGAACAGCTTTTCCGTCTTATCCAGTCCATCCCCTCGCCCAAGGCTGAGCCTTTCAAGCAATGGATGGCTGGTGTGGCCTCGAAGCGAGTGGAACAGATGCAGGATCCTGAACTCAATTTTGAACAAGCATACGAAGACTATCGGAGGCTGGGGTATTCTGACCGTTGGATCAACCAACGCCTCAAAAGTATTGAGGTTCGTAAGGAACTGACTGACGAATGGGACAGGGCTGGTGTGAAAGAAGGACAGCAATATGCCTCACTTACAGACATCATTACTAAGGGCTGGAGTGGTAAGACCACCAAGCAATACAAGCAGTATAAGGGTCTGAAAAAGGAAAGCCTGCGTGACAATATGACCAACATCGAGTTGGCCCTGAACACTTTGGCTGAAGCTTCAGCTACGGAAATCAGCAAAGCCCGTAATCCCAAAGGTTTCAAGCAGAGTGCAGAAGTGGCCAGGAAAGGCGGAGAGATAGCTGGTGATGCGAGAAAGAAATTGGAATTTCAGATAGGCCATTCTGTCGTCTCAAGTGAAAAGGCTTCAGACTATCTACCACCAGCAGACAGGTGGGAGGAATTACCAGAGGATACTGATGTAAAATAAAAGAACCATCCCCTGTAACATGAGCATGTAACACATTATTATTATATGGATCCATATATACTAACAAAGAAAGACGAATATCGGTCTGTTCTGTTTATTACAGTTCCTTTACTGATAGCATTAACTATCTGCTTAATATATTTGATCTATAGGAATTGTGATATTAAGGCTATATTGGGTTGTGTGTTTTTGTCTTTATTTCTTATATATAGCATCATTGATTATGTTTCTTTTGTCCGAAAGAACAAGAACTATGCAACTTTAATTATAAATGAAAATGGTATAATGATTAATAAAGGAAATATTAATCGTACGATTAGATGGGATGAAATCAGAAGAGTTACTTTGGGCTTAGGTAAGTCAAGATTGGAAGGATTAGTAATGTCCATTTCAACAATGAGCAGAGAGACCATTAAATTTTCTTTTTTTCAGTATAGTATTGGGCTTCATCCTAAAAGGATAGTAAACGCCATTATGTTTTATTCAGATAATCCAAATATTGTAGAATTAAAAGGGATTTATGGTTGGATGAAAGGGCAAACAAACAAATAACGAATGATATGAAGATAATGAAAAAATCAATCCCCACCGTTATGGCACTCTTGATGGCCATTACATTGCAAGCGCAAAAGCGCGTGAACAACCGACTGTATAACCCTGACCCAGCCCCTGTGGTATCGGGTGACCGCCTCTATGTGTTCACCGGTCACGACCTGGACACGGCGACCTACTTCCGTATGCCCGACTGGCAAGTGTTTTCCACCACCGACATGGAGCACTGGACAGACCACGGCATCGTATTGACCACCGCCCACTTCAAGTGGGCCAAGCAGGGCGACAATGCCTGGGCCTCGCAGGCCATCGAGCGCAATGGTAAGTGGTATTGGTATGTGGCGGCAGAGGACACCACCAAACACATTCACGGCATCGGCGTAGCCGTAGCAGACCGTCCTGAGGGCCCGTGGAAGGATCCCATCGGGAAGCCGCTCATCCCTGGCAACTGGGGGTTCATCGACCCCACGGTGTTCATTGACGACGACGGACAGGCATATCTCTTCTGGGGCAACAATGGCTGCTGGTATGCCAAGCTGAACGAAGACATGATCAGCATTGATAAAAGCTTTGCCGACAACGGAATCTGCGATATGCGTGCCATGCTAGACGACGAGGCTCAGTTCGGTCCCAAATGCATGAAAATGGACTACCAGCTCCACAAGCGGGTGATGAAGACGGGCTTTGAGGAAGCCCCGTGGATCTATAAGATTGGCGACACCTACTTCCTGGAATATGCCGCTGGCGGCGTGCCTGAACACTGGGCTTACTCCACATCGAAGAGCATCCACGGCCCCTGGCACTACGAAGGCCGCATCACCGACGAGTCGCCAGGCTCGTTTACCATCCACGGCGGCACCATCGACTTCAAGGGCAAGTCATACCTCTTCTATCACGACGGCATCCCCTCTGGTGGCAACGGTTTCCGTCGCACCACCGCCTTCCGTGAGTTTCAGCGCATGAAGGACGGCCGCATCCCCAAGATCGACATCCAGGAGAAATAGGCTCAGCGTGAAGCCGGCTTGACGATTCGTTTGGCCGTGCCGATGGCACCGGCAGGACAGACGAGTCGGCAGAGGTGACAGCCAACACACTTCGTGCCCACCAGCCGTGGCCGTCGGGTCTCACGATCGAAGACAATCGCCTGATGGCCACCATCGCTGCACGACACCTCACAGCGTCCGCAACCGATACACAGTTCCCTGTCGAACTTCGGGTAGATGATGGTGTCGCGATCCAGATGATCGGGCTTCAGGAACTTCGGCAGCTGCTCTCCCACCAATGCAGCCAGTTCATTGATGCCTCGCTTGGCCATATAGCGCTGCAGGCCCAAGATAAGGTCGTCGATGATGCGATAGCCGTACTGCATGACGGCGGTACACACCTGCACGTTGTTACAACCCAACTGGATGAACTCCAGGGCGTCGCGCCACGTCTCAATGCCGCCGATACCGCTCAGTTCAAACATTGAAGATTGCTCGCGCAGCTGAGCCAGTTCGAGGATATGCCGCAGGGCGATGGGGCGCACGGCCCGACCAGAGTAGCCCGATATCGTGCGCTGTCCGGCCACCTCAGCATCGGCGTCCATCGTCACACTCTTGATGGTGTTGATGGCTGAAATGGCATCGGCACCAACCTCCAGACAGGCGGCGGCAGGCTCCGCAATATGGGTGATGTTGGGCGTCATCTTCGGGATGACAGGTATCTTCACGTTCTTCTTCACGCAGGCGGTATAGGTCTTCACCAGCTCTGGACTCTGTCCCACGTCGCTGCCCATACCCTCGTGCTTCATCTGCGGACACGAGAAGTTCAGCTCCACAGCGTCGCAGCCTGCCTCCTCAGCCATCTTCGCCAGCTTGCCCCACTCTTCCTCGGTCTGTCCCATGATCGAGGCGATGACCACCTTCTTGGGATAGTCCTGCTTCAGTCGGCGCAGGATATCGAAGTCCATCTCCACAGGGTTCTCGCTCAGCTGTTCCATGTTGCGGAAACCATAGAAGTCGCCGTGGGTGGCATTGTTGTGCATGGCATCGAATCGAGGCGACACCTCCTTAATCTCCTGCAGGCAGATGGTCTTGTAATAGACACCTGCCCAACCGGCATCGAAGGCCCGCGCCACCATCTCGTAGTTGGTACACACGGCCGACGAGGCGAGGAAGAAGGGATTCTCGCACTCGATGCCGCAGAACGTGATGCCGAGCGAGGGGTAACAACTGTCGTCCACATCGTCTGGATGTATGCTGCGCACCACCTCCTTGATACGGATAGGCCAGTTGTAGTGGATACAAGCCTGCTCAGCGCGCTCCAGGTCGCCGTCGCTACAGTCTTTCACCCAGCGCAGGGCAGGCTTGTGGTTGTCGAATCTGATGGCACGGATGGCTCGTGCCGTATCGCCCGTCTTACAGGCCTTGGTACAGGGTGCGTCCTGACACAGCAGGCATCGGCTGGCCTCCTCATAGATGTTCACCTTTCTGATCTTCACCCCTTTCAACTTGATCCGGTTATGATCGAGTGACTCGATGATGGCCAGACTCTCTATGTGCTTCACCCCTGCCTCGGTGAGCACCTGACGTCCACCCTGGAACTCCTTCTCGATGATGAATCCCATGCCCACGAGTTCGGCGCCCGCCTGTCGGCACAGGTCTATGATTCCCATGCCGGCATTGCCGAAGGCCAGGAAGTCGTCAATGAAGAGCACCCGATCGCTGGGCGAGAGATACTCGCGGCTGATAATCAGCGTATAGTCGTTCTGCTTGGTAAACGATCTCACCGTCGTAGCCAGGCAATCGGCCATCGTCGACGGCTTTTTCTTCTTGGCGAACACCACGGGCAGCTCCATCATATAGCCCAGCATCACTGCTGGCGCGATGCCCGACGCCTCTACGGTCAGGATCTTCGTGGGCCGTGCCTCAGCAAAGCGGTTCATCATCTCCACCGCCACCTGTTTCATCAGGTAGGGGTCCATCTGGTGGTTAATGAATCTGTCTACCTTCAGGATGCCCCCGTCCAGGCATCGTCCGTCCTGAAGAATGCGATTAATCAACGGCTTCATAGCCTCATAACTCTTATTCATGATTGTGTTGTTTAATGTAATACCGATGCAAAGATACACATTTATGATCATATAACGTGCAACTTCTGCGTTTATTAGCACAGAAAATGTTCTACAGAAGGCCTCTATGGCGTTAATAAATCATAAATTCGGACAGTCTCATGCAGTCTTTCCCCTTTGCGACACCCGATATAAGTAAAAAGAATTAAATTTGCAACATAGTTTAAGAATCAAGACAAGAGAATTATGAAAAAAGTCATTATTATCATGCTGGCTCTCGCCATGACTGCAGGAGTTTCAGCTCAACAGAAGGGAGATGCTCAGTCCGCCATCAACAACATCATGACGCGCACCAGCATCCGACAGTACACCGATGAGCCAGTCTCAAAGGCTGACATCGAGACGATGCTACGTGCCGGTATGGCTGCACCTACAGCCGTCAACCGCCAGCCCTGGCACTTCGTGGTCATCAACAGCAAGGTGAAACTTGCCGAACTCGCAGGCGACAACCCTCGTGGTGGTATGCTGAAGAAGGCTCCGTTGGCCATCATCGTATGCGGAAATATGGACAAGGCGCTGCCAGGACAGGGACGCGGATTCTGGGTTCAGGACTGCTCGGCTGCTACAGAGAATATCCTGCTTGCTGCCAACGCCATCGGTCTTGGTGCCGTCTGGACGGGACTCTATCCTGACGAGAACCGTGCCGGAGCTGTTGCCAAAGTGCTGAAACTGCCTGAGACTTACATTCCTCTTTGCACTATCGTTATCGGTCATCCCGCAGAAAAGCCCGCACCAAAGGACAAGTGGAAGCCTGAAAACGTATCTTATAACGAATTTGGCGGTCAATCAGAATAATTTTCAACCTAAGTCATATGAAGGGTTTATGAAAGTAAAGATTCAAACAATAGTAAAAATGCGAGATTATGAGCGAAGAAACACAGAGAATCAATCTCGATGACTACATCCAGACCGGCGAGGGCGGGACAGCTCTTACCTATACTAAAAAGGACGGTTTCTCGCTGGCTAAACTTTATAAACCCGGTTTCGAGGCCGACAGGGCCAAGGACGAGTTCCTGACCGCCCGTACAGTGTTCCAGTTGGGCATCCCGTCGCCAAAGCCCTACCGAATGATTACCGATGGCGAAAGGAGCGGAGCCGAGTACGAACTGATAAAGAACAAGCGCTCGTACACACGCATCATCTCGCAAGAGCCGGAGCGACTGGAGAAAATATCACTTAAGTTTGCACGCATGGCTAAAGAACTGCACGCCAAGGAGGCCGACACCACACGGCTTTGCTCCTACAAGCAGAGAATCGAGCGTTTCTATCGTGAGAAGGACCGAGTGCCTGAGGATTACAAGCAACGTGCCCTGGAGTTCCTGGATACCGTGCCCGACACGCCCCGCTGCGTTCATGGCGACCTGCACATAGGCAACATCATCACCGACGGCGAGCGCGACCTCTGGATTGACCTGGGCGAATTTGCTTACGGTGTCCCCGAGTGGGATCTGGCGCTGCTATGGACCATGTGCCACAACATGCCTGACGATCGGGTCCAGCACATATTCCATATCACACACGAGCAGATGATGGCCCACTGGAACATCTTCTTCCCAGACTATCTCGGCACATCCGACCCGCAGGCCATCGACGAGGCCACCAAGCGCCTACTGCCATACTATGCAGCCAAAGTACCCTACATGTTCGATATGGTCTTCAACGCTCCCATGCCAGACGCAGCCTTGCAGAAAATCGTGAAACTATTCTAGCAGACATAAAATCCCCGCAAGTGCCGTGAGCCTGAGGGTTTGGAAAGAACGAACAGTGCATGATGATGACAAACGAGCAGAGATTTATTTAACTAATAAAGAATTGGATGCTCTTTATGAGATGGAATCAGAGGGTAAAGAAGAACAGATTCGTGACCTTTTCCTAATAGGTGTGTTTTGCGCCCAAAGAATATCCGATTTCTCCAGACTAACCAAAAAGAACTTCAAAGTAACATCTAACGGTACTCCTGTCATCAGCATTTCTCAGAAGAAGACTGGTACATATGTAGAAGTACCATATTTAGATGAAAGAGTAGATGAGATTGGTGAAAAATACAACTACATGTTCCCGTCGATTCCAAAGCGTGACATGAATAGATATCTCAAAGATATACTGAAAAAACTTGGTCAGACAAAGCCTTCATTGATGGAACTGTATCCGACAGCATTATCATGTGCTGAATTAAGAAAGGAAAAGCTCTACCAGGAAATGAACAGAAAAGTAGCGAAGGGTAAGGAAATCGGTGCCGAAAATAACAAGTACTATAAGAAAATGAAGGCTTATGCTGAAGAGCATAATGGTTCTCCTCTTTATATGAGAGATGAAGAAGGAAATGTGCTGATGTTCAAATACGAGTTGATTGTTAGTCACACCGCTCGACGTTCTGCACTGACAAACCTCTATAAAACTGGTGTGTTTGACAACCGCGAGATGATGGCCATCAGTGGTCATAAATCAGAGCGGGTGTTTGAGAAATACATCAAAGTCGGGGTTAGCGAACAGACTGACCGTATCTATAAGAAAATGAAAGTCTTGAATGGTGGAAAGGAGAAAAAAGTAGGTTGACAAATTGAAAATTGCTAAGCGCAATTCAACTTTCAACCTATGTTGATGGCTACGGGAAATGTTAAATTAGTCACTTTTTCCTAATCTAATTCACGAAAACGGAGAAAAAAAAGTAATTTTGCAAACGCAATGGCTTACTGGCCAAATATATAATAAGGTAATGACAGAAAAAGAGCTTGTTCAATTGTGTAAACTTGGTGAGACTACCACTACTCAGTATAAGTTGGAGTTTACCACCCAGAAACAAATAGCCGAGGAATTGGTGGCTTTTGCCAATACCCGTGGCGGCATAATCATCTTTGGCGCAGAAGATAAAACTGGCAAGATGGTTGGACTGACCTATGAGCAAGTACAATATACGACCCGAGAATTGGGTAATACCGCTAACGAGCAAGTCCGCCCCATTATATATCTTGAAACGGAAGTCGTGATTCACGAAGAAAAAGCCTTTCTTCTGGCATACGTAAAGAATGGTGAATACAAGCCATACAAAGATTTATCAGGTAACATCTGGGTAAAGCAAGGAGCCGACAAGCGCAGGGTTACTGAAAACTCTGAGATTCGCAGACTGTTGCAGAGTTCTCACCAATATCAGGTAGATGAAGACGGTGTAGATGGAACCTCTGAGAATGATATTGATACCAAGGCACTCGATGAGTACTTCAAGAGCGTATTCAACAAACGTCCCGATGAATTTAAGATTCCAGTAAGTGCTGTCCTTAAAAATGCACATATCACTGATGACCTGGGCCGATTGACTATTGCCGGACTGATGTTCTTCTCTAAAGAACCACAGTTGTATAGGCCACAATTCTGTATCAAGGCAGTTTGGTTTGTTGGCGATCATATTGGTGGTACGCAATATCATGATAGTCGTGATATTACGGGTACTATTCCAGAAATGTATGAGGATGCTATTCGTTGGCTGAAGTCATGTCTCAATCGCTCTCAGAACGGGCAGTCATTTAACAGCGAGGGAATATTGGAAATTCCTGAGATAGTCCTTGAAGAGCTCGTTCAAAACGCTTTGGTACACCTGGATCTTCTGAAACCAGCAGCTATCAGATTGTTAGTATTTGATAACCGCATAGAGATTGTTAATCCTGGTTGCCTGCCAGATGGGCAGACAATCGAGGAAATCTTGATGGGTAACTCAGACCCAAGGAATCCTCAGTTAGCCCAATTTGGTTCCAAGACGATGCCATACAGAGGACTTGGTTCTGGCATTCCTCGTGTGATGTCAGAAGATTGTGACGTGGAGTTAATTGATCGTCCCGATGGCAATCAATTCATTGCCCGTATTTGGCGAACTACCCAAAAGGACGAACTTACTACCCAAAAGGCTACTGAAGAGCTGATTTCTGCTCCCCAAAAGGAAGAAATCGCTACCCAAAAGAGCAAAAACACTACCCAAAAGCCTCTAACGACTACCCAAAAGTCAATCCTCGGCTACCTGAAAGAGCATCCTAAGGCAACGAGGCAAGAAGTGGCAGAAGCTATTGGAAATATAACCGAAGATGGTATTAAATACAATATCGGCAGACTGCAACAATATGGATGCTTAAAACGTGAAAAAGGTCGCAAGAACGGCTCTTGGATTGTAATTGAGGATAACAAATAATGGAAATTAAGACACCGTGTACTGACGATGCCGTTATTGTCTTAGATAATTTTAGACTGGGCATCATTTAGAGGAGTGGTGGCCCAAGGCTTTCAGCTTGAATCTCGCACTTGACTCTTACGCCGATTTTAGTGTCACTTTTCTGCGCCGATTTTTGCGCCGATTTTTGCGCCGATTTTGCAAATTTGCGCCGATTTTGCGCCGATTTTCGACCCTAAAAGTTGGTCTCATACCAATAAGTTGGACCTCGTTTTCCTTAAACTAAAAAACCGGAAACCCCTTTATTTACTGGGAATTTCCGATTTTTCTAGGTTGGGTGCCCGGACGGACTCGGTTCCTGCTGGTTGAAACCTTGTTTTATAAAACGTGCTGATATTCAATGATTTGCAATTTTACTCCGCTTGATATGCGATGCATTAAATTGCGTTAAATTTCAACCTTTTAAGAAAATCAGTATCAAATCAGTATCAACTTTTCAAATATTATTTGTACCTTTGCACCATTAATTATCGGCCCGCCCTCCCGGGTTTTGTATTCCTGGAATTGGCCATTGACAGAGGTGAACCGTGGA